>SNQW01000028.1_pt1 | contig 177342 bp, 175 predicted proteins | sample 2580511 | NCBI WGS metagenome assembly SNQW01 (sample SAMN10953775, study PRJNA522744) | food fermentation metagenome | isolation source: 8-hour incubation of native-enriched microbial consortia from nixtamalized... | place: Mexico | collected 2017-09-24
GATATTGAAACTAATGGGTTAAAAGCGAGAGATACAGCTAGTGATAACGGGGAAAAAGACGACTCTGCATTCAAATACTGAATTAGAGTCGTCTTTTTTGATGAATCAATTTAGTTACTCTAAAAAACGCTAGTTTTTCAGTGGCCTCCCTTTATAGCCATGGGTTTACATTTCTATCTTTTACTGGCACGCTCGCTTGATTTCTTCAATGGCAAGAGCGCGATTCTCCTGGCCAAACACGGCATTTCCCGCTACAAGACAGGTTGCTCCCGCTTTTGTTACAAGTGGTGCTGTCTCGGCGTTAATACCACCATCAATCTGGATATCTACGCTATCCGCAAGACCGCGTTCTGCAAGCATGGATTTCAATTGCTCCACTTTCCGCACAACCCCCGGAATAAACTTCTGGCCGCCAAAGCCCGGATTCACCGACATCAGCAGTACCATATCCAAATCTTCAAGCACGTGTTCGAGCGTCGAAACCGGAGTAGCCGGGTTAAGTGAAACCGCCGCCTTAACGCCCTGATTTTTAATGTGGTAGAGAGTACGGTGCAGGTGCACGCAAGCTTCCTGGTGAACCGTAATGATATCCGCGCCACTCTTTGCGAACTCGGGAATATACATATCCGCATTCTCAATCATAAGATGGACATCAAGCGTTAGGCTCGTATGCGGTCGAACCGCCTTTACAATCAGCGGACCTATCGTTAGGTTCGGGACGAAATGGCCGTCCATCACGTCGACATGAATCCAATCCGCTCCTCCTTGCTCTACTTCTCTAATCTCTTCCCCCAGGCGGGCAAAATCCGCAGAAAGAATCGACGGTGCAATTTTCACCATATGTTCAGTACCTCGGCTTTCTATCTTTAATTTCCTGTAAAAAATCCAAGTAGTGCTTATAACGAGCAGACTGGATTTCTCCTGCTTCCACTGCTGCACGCACTGAGCATCCCGGTTCATTGACATGTAGGCAGCCGCGGAATTTACATTCTCCGAGCAGAGCCCGCATCTCTTTGAAGTACAGTGCAAGTTCATTCGCTTCAATGGATTGAAAATCAAGTGAACTAAATCCCGGGGTATCAGCCACCCATCCGCCTTCTGGCAGATGGATAAGCTCTACATGTCGAGTTGTGTGTTTTCCTCTTCCTAGCTTCTGGCTGATAGGTGCTGTCTCAAGCTGCAGCTCGTTAAATAGTGCATTCAGAAGAGAAGACTTCCCTACACCGGATTGACCGGCGAATACAGATAAATGACCAGTTAGGTAGGCACGGATATCTTCGATTCCATGCTTGCCCTTGGAACTTGTGACAATGACAGGGTATCCGATCGCTTTACAGCGCTTGAGAATGCGCTCCACCTCTTCCGGTTCAGCGAGTAGATCGGCTTTCGTCAGACAAATAACCGCATCTACACCGGCTGCCTCCGTATGTACGAGAAACTTGTCCAGTAGCTGTGGATTAAAGACAGGTTCAGCGAGCGAGAATACGAGAATCGCTTGATCAATATTAGCGATGGGCGGACGAACCAACTCGCTCGTCCGCGCCGATACCTCGGTTACCGTACCTTCCGTTCCATTTGTTTCAAACGTTACTTCGTCTCCAACCAGCGGAGTGATGCCTTTTTTGCGAAACACTCCTCTAGCCCGGCATTGCCAGAGCGTATCGCCATCCTGCACATAATAATAGCCGGCCAGCGCTTTTACAATACGGCCCTGCGGCATGAGACCCCTCCCATGTTATTGAACATCACTATATTTGACTTCCTTTTCTTCATAGAGCTGCCCATCCTTGTACACCTGAATACGGGCATCCTGAGAAGGCGTGACAACAACCTTAACTTTGAACTTCATACTCTGTTCGATCACGGAAGTATGCACCGTTTTATCTTGCCCAGCAGCATCCGTTACTTTAATCTCAATCGCGGCCCGTTCACCCGGATTCAGATAAACGTCAACCGGCTCTTCTACCTGACGTGACTCTCCAGGAAGGCTTCCGTCACTCACCGTAATGCGAACATACAAGCCCCTCTCCACTTCATTATCAGGGCGACGCGATTGGTCGATGACCGTGCCCTTAGGTTCATAACTCTGTTTCGTTTTTACCTGCACCTTCAGCCCAGCTTCTTCGAGTCTGGCCTTCGCTTCTTCTTCTGTCAAACCTTTCAGGGCTGGTACTCTTGTTTTCTCCTGGCCTTCGCTTACGACCAATGTAACCTGTGTATCGGAGGCCACGATTTCTTGCCCGGCTAATGGCTCTTGCCTAAGAATCGTACCGGGCGGCTGGCTGTCGTTTATCTCTTTTTGGATTTTATAATCTTTATATTTGCCACTCAGTTGGCTTTCCACATCAGAGATATTCTTTCCGACGAAATTCGGCATGGTTCCTTTTGGCTTTCCTTCACTAACAATCAGTTGCACTTGCGAGTTTTCCTTTACCGGCATGTTTGCTGCCGGGGTCTGCTTAATCACATGGTCAGGTGCCACGTCTTCACTAGGCTGCTTCTGAATAACAGGCTCAAGATTTACTCCTTCCAGCGTTTTACGCGCCTCTTCCAGCGACATGTTCTGCACGGAAGGCACTGTGACATCCGGAACCTTGAACAATGAATTCCCGTAGAAAATGGCAACCCCAACCAAAGCTAAAAACAAGAAAACTCCTGCGGTCCAACCTGCCGCTTTTTTAACGGGAAGGCGTTTCGTTTGCTTGTCTTCCGTCTCGAATTCTTCTTTCTCTACGGCTGGCTTTTCTGCCACCTCAACTGTTTCTTTTGCTGATACGGCTTCTTCATCCCAGTTGCGTTTACGCATCATTTCCGGTTTAATCGCCGGAATGACGCGTGTAATCTCCGGATCTTCTTCCTCTTCACCATACTTTTCCGGAAGCAAATATAGCGCCTCATTACGGCGTTCCGGTGAAAGTGATGTCTGTAAATCTTCTAGCATTTCACGCGCCGATTCATATCGATACATTGGTTCTTTGGCCATTGCGCGGATAATCACGTTCTCCAGGCTCTGCGGAATTTCTGGCCGAAGTTTACGTGGCGCCACATACGACTCTTGCAAATGCTTCAATGCTACACTAATCGGCGAATCGCCGGAAAATGGCAACTCCCCAGTAAGCATCTCGTATAACACAACACCAAGTGAATACAAATCCGATTTAGCTCCAGCCGCAATTCCTTTCGCTTGCTCCGGCGAGAAATAATGCACAGAGCCGAGCACGGAACCGGTGTGTGTAATTGTAACGGATGATACCGCTCGGGCAATGCCGAAGTCGGTTACCTTAATCCGTCCATATTTATTAATCAAGATATTATGTGGTTTAATATCACGGTGAATCAGTTCATTTTGATGCGCATGATCAAGTGCATCGCAAATCTGCATCCCAATATCCACAGCTTTTTTCATATCGAGCGGCGCGTGTTCATTAATATACTGCTTGAGCGTCATCCCTTCGATATACTCCATTACAATGTAGTACATCTCATCTTCCTGGCCAATATCATAAATATTTACCACATTCGGATGGGATAAACTAGCCGCTGCCTGAGCCTCTCTATGAAAACGGGCGACGAAATCGTCATCGTTGCCGAATTGGGAACGCAGCACTTTCAAAGCTACCGTACGATTCAGCAATGTATCTCGCGCACGGTAGACAATAGCCATGCCGCCTTCCCCAATCTGCTGCTCAATATCATAGCGGCCGCCAATTCGCTTTCCATTCATCTGCTGGCTCCCCCTTTCATACTCTGACCTCCGACTGATTGCGCAGCAAGATGACAGTAATGTTATCTTCTCCTCCTGCATGTAGCGCTTTAGCAATCAGCTCGTCCGCCATCTCCTCTAGGGAACCGTCCGCAAGTACTGCTGTCATTGCATCACTGCTGATTTTACCCGAAAGACCATCCGAGCAAAGCAGCAGAATATCGTCAGTATCCCAGTGCATTACACTGAAGTCGGCTTTTACCTTTCTATCAGTACCGAGAGCGCGCGTTAAAATATTGCGGCGCGGATGATTGGCCGCTTCATCCTGCGTAATCTGGTGGCTACGCAACAATTCATTAACCAACGTATGATCGTTCGTAATCTGCTGTAGACCACTCTGGTTATAGCGGTAAATCCGACTGTCACCGATATGGGCCAGCACGCCAAGATGCTCATTCATTAGCGCAATGACGACTGTTGTACCCATGCCGCGGCATTCTTCATGTTCCTGCGCATAAGCCAGAATACGCTCGTTCGCCCGCTGAATTGCATCGCTTAACCGCTGCTGCAATCCATTAGGTGTGATGTCTTTTTCCACTTCTTTCAACGAATCGCATATAATATCGACCGCCATCTGGCTGGCTACGTCACCCGCCTGATGCCCGCCCATGCCGTCGGCAACAATGGCAAGAATCCAGCCGTTATCGTACCGCTGGATTCTTCCCGAATCTTCATTCGTTTGTCTCACACAACCGATATGCGTCTGTATGGCTGACTCCATCTATCCTCACCCCTGCGTCTGTTTGGCATGCTGAGCCCGCAGTTGTCCACAGGCTGCAGCGATATCGCTGCCATGTTCGCGTCGAATCGTCGCATTGATTCCTTTCGCTTTCAGAATTCGTTGGAATGTAAAAATGTCATTGCGCGGTGTACGTACATAGTCGCGCTCTGGAACGTAGTTTACCGGAATAAGGTTTACGTAGCACATCATGCCTTTCAAGAGTTCAGCCAATTCTTCCGCATGTTCTGGTCGGTCATTAACCGAACCGAAGAGGCCATACTCGAATGTCAGGCGGCGGCCAGTCGTTTTGATATAGTACTCACATGCTTCCATTAACTCGTCCAGCGGATAACGGCGGTTCACCGGCATGAGGCGCGTACGAATCTCAGCATTTGGCGCATGCAAGGAAATGGCCAGATTTACCTGCATTTTCTCATCAGCGAACCGGTAAATATTCGGTACGATACCACTTGTAGACACCGTGATGTGTCGCTGACCGATATTGAGCCCTTTGTCATCATTAATAATACGCAGGAATCCAAGGAGCGCATCATAATTTTCAAATGGCTCTCCAATTCCCATGACGACAACGTGACTCGCCCGCTCGTCTTGCTCATCCAGCGCTTTTTGCGCAGCCAGCACCTGCATCACAATTTCTCCTGCTTCCAGATTACGCTTCAAACCGCCTAGAGTAGAAGCACAAAATGTACAGCCGATACGGCAGCCTACCTGCGTAGTAACGCAGATGCTGTTGCCGTAATTATGCCGCATGATAACCGTTTCAATGGCGTGGCCATCATGCAGTGAGAATAAGAACTTCATCGTTCCGTCCTGAGACTCTTGGCGGGTAATTTCTTTTAGCGCATCCATGCGAAACGATGCGTCCAGCTTTTCCCGTAGCTGCTTCGACAAGTTGCTCATCTCGTCAAACGAATCCACTCGCTTCACATACAGCCAGTCGAACACCTGTCCAGCGCGAAACGCTTTTTCTCCATTCTCTTCCATCCAGCGTTTCAATTCAGGCATTGTTAAACTATAAATAAAAGGTTTCATAAACGTATACTCACCATTTCTTCTCAAAAGTTCAAATCATATTGTATCATAAAACAATTACAAAAAGAAAAAAGGAAGCATAAAACATGCTTCCTACTATTGTTTCATTTTGAGGCGCGAAATAAAAAAGCCGTCTGTGTCAAAATGATGGGGCAGGATCTGCATATATCCATCAAAAAGCGTTGCATACTTCTCTCTGAGGGCATCCGGCATATCCTGCGCCAGCGTACCGTCTAGCTCCCATTCCGTATGCTCTGTAAGAAAGCGCCGGATTAACCGTTCATTTTCTTCCGACTGAACGGTGCATGTACTATAGACAATTTTCCCGTTAGGAGAAACAAGACGGGCTGCCGTACAAAGGATTTCATATTGAATGTTACTAATAGCTGCCGCATCTCTTTGCCACTTATGCCACTTTATATCAGGCTTGCGTCGAATGACGCCAAGACCGGTACACGGAGCATCAACCAGTATCCGGTCAAATGTGCGCCCTGCGAGCAGTTCGTCCGCATTGCGTGCATCGCCTTTCCTGCTTTCTACAATCGAGATACCAAGACGAAAGGCATTCTCTTCGATCAGCCTGATTTTATGCGGATGTACATCAAGTGCAGTAACCTCACCTTTATTCTTCATTAATTCGGCAATATGCGTCGCTTTGCCGCCAGGAGCTGCGCACATATCGAGCACCTTCATTCCCGCTTCCGGAGCAAGTGCCCGGGCTACCAGCATCGAGCTTTCATCCTGTACTGTACATGAACCGCTTGCATAGGCTGGCAGTTCGGCAATATTGCCGATATCGCTTGCCACTACCCCCTCAGGAGCCACAGCAGAAGGCTCAATTTCCGCATCGGTGACCTGTTTGCTAATCTGGGCAATCAGCTCGTCCCTCGTTACACGTAATGCATTAGCACGCAGACTCATCACCGGAGGCAGATTATTGGCCGCACACATCGCTTCCGTCTCCGCCTCACCGTACAGCTGTATCCACTCTGCTACCATCCATTCCGGGTGCGAATGGGTAAGTGAGATTCGCGAAACAAGGGGTAAATTATCTGGTATGACCGTTTTCTCCGGCTCGCGCAGCCGACTGCGCAACACACCATTTACCATGCCCGCAATTCCTTTATGCCCCCATGCCTTGGCGATCTCCACTGCCTCATGTACCACCGCCCGATCCGGAACGCGCTCCAGATAGGAGAGCTGATAAAAACTAATGCGCAACAAATTATGCACCCATCCTTCAAGCTTATGCAAGGGCTGGGTGACGAACTGTTCTAGCATCCAATCGAGGGTGTTTAAACGGCTGAGCGTCCCATATACCAATTCAGTTGCCAGTCCCGTATCACGACGTGAAAGCTTCGTCTGCCCAAGAGCAGACTTAAGCTCTAAGTTACTGTATGCCTGTTTTTCTTCAATATCCGTCAAAACACGCACAGCCAGTTGACGGGCGGTCGCAGGTGCAGGCAACGATTTTCTCCGCTTACTCATCAGCTGCCCCCGCCACAAAGCGCATACCGGGCGCGAGCGTAGAACTACCGCGTACATAATCGGCGACCGTCATCGCCTTCTTCCCAGCAGGTTGGATGCGTGTTAGGCGAAGCACACCGTCACCAGCCTGCACATCGATCCCTTCCGGCGCTACAGACAGGATAGTACCCGGTTTCTCACAATTTGTTCCGTCTTCCTTATGCACTTCCGCCTCCCATACCTTTACAACTTGACCATCGTGTTCTGTCACCGTATAGGCTACCGGCCATGGATTGAGCCCGCGTACCTGATTGAATAATGCACGGGCAGGTATGGTCCAATCGAGACGCTCGTCCTCCCGCTTGATATTCCACGCATACGTTACCTCTGCCTCGTCCTGCGGCTGAGGTGTACATTGGCCGTTAATGAGCTTCGGAATGGTTTCCAGAAGAAGCGTTGCACCAGCGCGGCTAAGCTTGTCATGCATAGTGCCTACATTATCATTTTCTTCAATTGGAACACGTACCTGGCTCAACATATCACCTGCGTCCAATTTTTCTACCATATACATGATGGTTACACCTGTTTCTGGTTGGCCATCCATAATCGCCTTATGAATAGGGGCGCCGCCTCGATACTGCGGCAGCAGGGAAGCATGAACGTTAATACATCCGTATGTAGGATAGTCGATTAACTCTTTCGGTAGAATTTGTCCAAATGCTGCCGTGACGATTAAATCCGGCTTGTAAGCGAGAATGTCCTGTACGCCATCCACTTTTAGCTTCTCCGGCTGCAGTACCGGCAATCCAAACAGGAGCGCCGCCTCTTTGACCGGTGGGGCGGCCAGCTGTTTTTTGCGTCCTTTTGGTCGATCCGGCTGAGTAACAACCGCCACGACATTATATTCCTTCTCTATTAATTTCCGTAAACAAGGCACCGCGAAATCCGGGGTGCCCATAAAAACAATTCGCACAAGCGTCCACTCCTTCTGCGTCTTATGCTTCTATTATTCTTTTCCTGAATACGTTTTTTCAGCCAAATCAATGAACAGCACACCGTTTAAGTGGTCAATCTCATGTTGAATGGCGCGTGCTAGCAGTTCGTCTCCTTCTATGATAATCTCATTGCCGTTCCGATCTTGTGCTTTCGCCTTGACCCAGTTGGCTCGACGCACATCACCCAGCAATCCCGGAATACTAAGACAACCTTCCGGGCCAAACTGTTCGTCTTTCGACTCAATAATCTCTGGATTAACCATCTCGATAATACCATCCCCAACATCGATGACAACGACCCGTTTGGTAATGCCGACCTGCGGCGCGGCAAGGCCCACGCCTTCTGCGTCATACATCGTTTCAGCCATATCGTCCAGCAATTTATGGAGATTCGGATTGAATTTCGTCACTTCTTTACACTTCTCCCGGAGTACCGGATTGGGATGCTTTACAATCATACGGATGCTCATTGGTCTGTTCCTCCTACGTCAATCTTCTTTGATACATCTCTCTTTTTTTGTGGCCTCGCACCATCCTGCATATGTCAAAATACCAGAGGTCGCCCAATATGAATCAGGCATACCTTATGCATATTCATGCTTTTGCCGTTTGCTATTACATCATCATTTGCGGGTCTACATCTACTGTAAGCATAATCCCCGTCTTCTTTCGTTCTTCGTCAAATGCCCGGACAACCTGGTGGATAGCGGGTAAGACGCGCGGATCGTTTTTATATTTTATCATGCATTGGAAACGATATCTATCTTTAATGCGAGCAATAGGTGAAGCGACAGGCCCCAGCAAATACGCACCGGGTGGAATCGTCTCACGCAGTTTCCTGGCGAACCTCTCCGATATCTTGACAAGTAGCGGGACGTTCTCATGAGCGAATGTAAACAGAACCAGCCGGTAATATGGCGGGTAGTTTTTCTCATACCGTTGCTTGATTTCCTCTACAAAAAACGATTCATAGTCGTGCCTGCTTGCGTATTGAATACTGTAATGCTCAGTATTATATGTCTGTAAAATCACTTCACCCTTTTTCTCATGACGTCCAGCCCGGCCACCCACCTGTGTAACCAATTGAAATGTCCGTTCAGCTGCACGAAAATCCGGCAGGTTCAACAAGCTGTCCGCGGCCAACACGCCGACAAGAGTCACATTCGGAAAGTCGAGTCCCTTGGCAATCATCTGCGTGCCAAGCAACACATCTCCTTTTCCTTCTCGGAAATCCTGCAGCAGCTTTTCGTGTGCACCTTTGCGTCCCGTTGTATCTACATCCATTCGAATCACGCGAATTCCCGGGAAATAACGGGCCAGTTCCTCTTCCACTTTCTGCGTTCCCGTTCCGAAGAAGCGAATATGCTCACTCCCGCATTCCGGACAGATCTGCGGCTCACGCTCCGTATAGCCACAATAATGACACCGTAACGTCTGATTGCTCCGATGGTATGTCAGTGAAATATCACAATGGGGGCACTGGGCAACATAGCCGCACGAACGGCACATCACAAAAGTAGAGAATCCACGTCGATTCAAGAACATAACAATCTGCTCATTTTTCTCAAGTCGATTGTTTATTGAATCCATTAAAGGTTTGCTGAACATCGTCCGGTTCCCGTCTCTTAATTCTTCCCGCATATCAACGACCGTAACCTCCGGTAAGGGACGATTTCCGACCCGCTCCCGCATTTCAAAGAAATGGATGCGGCCTTTTTTCGCTTCATGGTAGGATTCCATTGATGGAGTGGCGCTACCTAGAATAACCACCGCATGATGATGCATGCCGCGGTACTGGGCAATCGTACGCGCATGATAGCGTGGCGTCTCCTCCTGCTTATAGGACCCTTCATGTTCTTCATCAAGAATAATTAAGCCAAGGTTTTGAAACGGCGCAAAAATCGCTGAACGGGCACCAATGGCAACCTTAACCTCACCACGCCGGATTTTGCGCCACTCATCGTAGCGTTCCCCCTGCGAGAGGCGGCTGTGCATGACCGCAACCTGGCTGCCGAACCTTCCTTTAAACCGATTAACCATCTGCGGTGTAAGCGAAATCTCCGGTACAAGCAGGATGGCTTCTCGACCCTGATCGATAGTGCGTTCCATAATTTCAAGATAGACTTCCGTTTTTCCGCTGCCAGTAACGCCATGAAGCAGACAAGGATAATAGACTGGTGGATTCATCCCTTCTACGATCCCGTCAATGACCGTCTTCTGCTGCGCAGTAAGAGGATGCTTCGGTGCCGGAGTAAACGTGCGTCCGGAAAACGGATCGCGATACCCTTCCACTTCTTCTTTAATAAGCAGACCTTTATCTACCAGTCCCTTGACAGCCTGATTGGAAACACCGAGCAAAGACAAAAGCTCGGGTTGTGGAATAGGTCCATAGAAATGAATGAAGTGCGACAAAACTTCTTTCTGGCGTACAGCGGTTTTTGAAAGTTCTCCTTGGGCCGCTTCCAATTCTTCAACAGATACGGCAGGCGAAAGAATAGTTATCGTTTTTTTAGTAACGCGATCCCCTACGATTTGCTCCACACGAATTCGATTTTTTTTAAGCCCTTCATCCAACCAGGCCGCAGCAAAGGGAAACTCTTTCATTATTTTATTCCACAGGACAGGCTGTCGGTTTCTAATATATTCGTAAAAAGCTTGTTCATCCGATAGCACGGAAACGAAAGCTTCACCTGCCGCCGTCAGAAAAATTTGTTTGTCGTAACTCGAACGCAGCACTGCCGGAACCATTGACTGTAGCGCCGTATAATACGTACACATATACCGTTCACTGATACGTCTGGCCAACCATACCATCTCTTCCGTCAGAGGTGGCTCCACATCGAGAACATCAAGAATGTCACGTGTTTTCTCTACCTCTGATGTATCTGCCAGCCCAACGACAAAGCCTTGTAGCTTACGCGGTCCAAATGGTACAGAAACCCGGCTGCCTACAAATACGAATGGTGCAAGCGACTCGGGAATTCGGTAATCGAACGGGCGGTCAGTATCTACAACCGGAACATCGACGACAACCTGGGCGAACATATTATTCTTCCCGCTCCCCGCGGACTGCAAGTACCGCGTCCAATAAGCGGTTGGCGACCTCAGCCTTACTCATTCGCGGCAGCTCCAAGCTTTCTCCGTTTCTTGTATAGATGGTAACAATATTGGTATCAGTTCCGAAACCTGCACCACTCTGTGCCACATTATTGGCCACGATCATGTCTGCGTTTTTGCGCTCAAGCTTGCCGCGGGCATTCGCTTCTACATTTTCTGTCTCCGCCGCGAACCCAACAAGAAACTGCGTGGATTTTCGCTTGCCAAGCTCGGCAAGAATGTCACGCGTGCGTTCGAATTCCAATACGAGGCCTCCGGACTGCTTTTTCATTTTCTGACTATGTACGTTTTTTGGACGGTAATCAGCAACGGCCGCTGCTTTAACAACAATATCCACATCATCATAGCGAGCCATAACAGCTTCATACATGTCATTAGCCGAAACAACCGGAACAAATTCCACATCCAAAGGCGGTGTTAGATGGGTCGCCCCACTTACCAGTGTTACATGGGCACCCCGCTTCGCCGCAGCTTCCGCAATGGCGTATCCCATCTTTCCGGATGAATGGTTAGTGAAAAACCGAACGGGATCAACTGACTCCCGCGTAGCTCCGGCTGTAACGAGCAATCGCACGCCTTCCATGTCTCTCGGCTGTGCATCGGCAAAGAGCATTTCGATTTGCTGGAGAATATCCATTGGCTCTGCCATGCGTCCTTTGCCGATCCAACCACATGCTAAATAACCTTCGCCCGGTTCGACAAACCGATAACCATAGTCTATGAGCCGGCGCATATTATGCTGTACCGCTGGGTGATTGTACATATTCACGTTCATTGCCGGCGCAATCCACACAGGAGCTTTCGTCGCCAGATAGGCTGTTGTTACGATATCATCAGCAATCCCATTCGCCATCTTACCAATAACATTGGCCGTAGCTGGAGCGATCAAAAACAAATCCGCCCGATCTGCCACATCAATGTGTGAAATCACGGCCGGATTTGGCTCCTGAAACGTATCGGTCAACACCGGGTTACGCACAAGCGCCTGGAATGTAATGGGCTGTACGAACTTGGTTGCCGCTTCCGTCATCAACACCCATACATCTGCCCCCCGTTGCGTCAGCTTGCTACACAAATCGGCCACTTTATAGATGGCAATGCCTCCGCTTACGCCAATTACGATTGTCTTTCCTTTCATTGCGCTCTCTCCTTTACCGGAAATAAAAAACCGGACTCCCACCACTAAGAAAAATTTGCGAGTTTTTCAAGCGATACGATCGAAAGAAAGTATAGGTGGCTTTCTTGCTTTACAGCTACATATACTTTCTTAAATCAGTGAAAAAAGCGCATATCGCTTCCGCCTGCATTGGCTCGATATGCGCTTCCTTTATAGTTCTTTCTTGTCTTACTTCCGTTCGAATTCGATTTTACCGGCGTACAGCTCTTCTAGCGCAGTGCCGACAAACTTGTGGGAAACAGGCTTATCGATTAAATACTTGTTCTGCTCGCGCATCTGGCGTGCACGCTTGGAAGCAATACTCACCAACGTATATTTACTGTCTACTTTTTTCAGCAGTTCATCAACTGAAGGATAAATCATCTGTTAAAAAACCTCCTTAATCCAATGACGATATTTCTCAATTTGCCGCTCTTTTTTTAAATGCTCAGCCGTAACAATCGCTTGGATACGTTCACACGCCTTGTCCACTTCGTCGTTAACGACCACATAATTATAGTGGTCCATTAACTCAATCTCTGCCTTCGCAACCATCATTCGGTTGCGAATGCTTTCCTCCGTCTCGGTCCCTCGACCGGTAATACGCGAGCGAAGCTCCTTTAAATCAGGTGGTGCTAGAAATAGAAAAATCCCTTCCGGAAACTTCTCTTTCACCTGCAACGCACCCTGCACTTCAATTTCCAGAATGACATCACGACCGCTTGCCAGTGTATCTTCGACAAACTTGCGCGGCGTACCATAGAAATTACCAACATATTCTGCCCATTCTAGCAGCTCGTCATTCTCAATCATTGATTCGAATTCAGCTCTTCTTTTGAAGAAATAGTTCACCCCGTCTACTTCTCCCTCGCGCGGCGTACGAGTAGTAGCTGACACTGAATACACCAATTCTTCCATGCGCGGCCGAAGCGCAGCGCACACCGTTCCTTTTCCTACGCCGGACGGTCCCGACAAAACAAGCAACAACCCTCTGTCTTGCGTCATACAATCCCCCGTTTAATTATTCGTCAGAATCATCGTCTTTACTGGTCAGCCTGTGCGCCACCGTTTCTGGCTGCACAGCCGACAAAATTACATGATCGCTATCCGTTACGATAACCGCCCTTGTACGTCTGCCGTACGTGGCATCAATTAGCATTCCACGGTCCCGCGCTTCCTGAATGATGCGTTTAATCGGAGCCGATTCCGGACTCACGATGGAAATAATGCGATTGGCTGAGACAATATTGCCGAATCCAATATTAATCAACTTAATGGCCATACGTATATGCCTCCCTATTTTGGCGGGATAATTACGTTAACTCTTATTTTACTGTTTTATTCTATATTTTGCACCTGTTCTTTCACTTTTTCTAGTTCAGCTTTCAAGATGACCACTTTTTGACTGATTTCCAAATGATTCGCCTTCGCACCAATCGTATTGATTTCACGATGGCATTCTTGAACAAGAAAGTCAAGCTTACGTCCAATTGCATCCGGCTCATCAGCAATTTGTCCAAACTGAACAAAGTGGCTGCGCAGTCGCGTAATCTCCTCAGAAATATCAGCCCGCTCAGTAAATACCGCCACCTCATGCAGCAGACGAGATTCATCGATATCGCAACGATCCTGTATGTATTCCTGTACTCGGGTAAAAATTCTCTCACGGTAGCCTTCTGCGACCTTAGGTGCAAACAAGGCCAACTCCTCCACCAGATGCTTCATCTCTTCGATGCGTCCGAGCACATCTTCCCTTAGAGCCTGTCCTTCTTTCTTACGCATTGTCACAAGCATGACAATCGCTTCTTCAACTGCTGCAAGGAGCGGAGCTCTGTAACTCTCCAAATCTGACCTCTCATCCCCTGCCCGGGCTACATCCGGCATGGATAATAGCTCATAAACAGGCATCTGTGGCGAAACTCCGAGTAATTCAGCCATTTTTTCGGCCGCTTCCTTATATTGACGGGCAAGCTCCCAGTTTATTTTTAGTGAAGAAGGGGGCGTTTCCGTTTCAATTGTAATGAACACATCGACGCGTCCTCTGCGGATATGGGAAAGTACCTTTTTGCGTACCGCATCCTCAAATGCGGAGAGCTCACGCGGCATACGAACAGCCACTTCACTAAAACGATGGTTAACAGAACGCATTTCCACCGTAAAGGACACACCCTCTTCCTTTCTCTCCGCTCGCCCGTATCCCGTCATGCTGTATACCATTGCTTTTCACCTCCCGACACTACGACTTGTGCCAATTCCCAACAAATACTTCCTCGGCGGGACCTGTCATATATATCCGATTATCCGTTTCGCTCCATTCAATTTCAAGGTCTCCACCTTTCAAATGGACGAGCACTCTGCGCTCCGTCCGTCCGGTTAGCGCACCGGCAACCACCGTGGCACATGCGCCTGTTCCGCAGGCGAACGTTTGACCGCAACCGCGTTCCCATACGCGCATCTCTACCTCAGTTGACGAAATAACGGAAACAAATTCGATATTCGCTTTATTCGGAAACAGGCTGTGCGTCTCAAGCACAGGCCCCCACTTCTCTACTTCGAAGCGCGGCGCATCTTCCACAAATATAACAGCATGAGGATTCCCCATTGACACACCAGTAAATGCAAATGCAGCTCCGTCTGCTTCAATTGGATGATCGACTACGTTCTCTGCATTTACCCCAACTGGAATCGCTTCTCCACGTAAAATGGGCGCCCCCATATCCACCTTTACTTGTGTGGCCTTCCCTTCCTCGACGGTCAGCCATACGTGTTGAATACCTGCCATTGTCTCCACTGTCAGCGCCTCACAAAGGACCAATCCATAATCGTACGCATACTTAGCAACACAGCGTACCGCGTTGCCGCACTGCTCGGCTTCTGAACCGTCTGCGTTTATGATACGCATACGGACGTCAGCCTTCTCCGACGGCAAGATAAAGACCAGTCCGTCTCCGCCGATACCAAAATGTCGGTCACACATTGCACGCGCCATCTGTGGCGCATCATCCGGTAAACTCTCAAAATGGGCAACGATAATAAAATCGTTGCCCAACCCATTCATCTTTGTGAAATTCAACTCTCTCTCACCCTTCTATGTCTGCCGGATTTCATGCGCAAATACGAAATCAACCCTGTCGCAAACGTCGGAATTCCTGCTAGCAATATGATAAAAATCCATTCGGATGCCGTAAGCGCCACCGTGCTGAAAATCGGTTGAAGCGCAGGCAAATAAATAACAGGCAATACAAGAAGTACCGAGGAAAGAACAGCAAGCGTAAGGTACTTGTTCTGTAATGGATTACGGCTGAAAATGGATATCTCACTCCGACAATCAAACACATGGATCAATTGCGCCATAACGAGTGTGGCAAACGCCACAGTCTGTGCTCGAGTTAAATCCGAAGGGTTCGCCTCGTAGGTTATCCAAAATGCCGCAAGTGTCACCAGCCCGATTAACAGTCCGCGTGAGATGATTTTCCATGCCAGCCCACGTGCAAACACATTTTCATTACGCGGGCGAGGCGGACGCTTCATCGTTGCTTCCTCCGGCTGGTCGACCCCGAGTGCAAGCGCCGGCAAACCATCTGTCACCAGGTTAACCCAGAGGATTTGAATCGGCACCAGAGGTAACGGCAATCCCGCCAGCATTGCAAAGAACATAACCATAATCTCGCCAACATTCGAGGCCAGCAAATACCGAATGAATTTACGGATATTATCATAAATCGTCCGACCTTCCTCAATAGCCGCCTCAATCGTGGCAAAGTTATCGTCGGCTAAAACTAGAGAAGCCGCTTCCTTTGTTACGTCTGTTCCGGTAATGCCCATGGCAATTCCGATATCCGACGCTTTAATTGCAGGTGCATCATTAACGCCATCACCTGTCATCGCTACTACATGCCCTTTCTTCTGCAGGGCTTTCACAATTCTTAGCTTATGTTCCGGTGACACACGCGCATACACATATACATTATCTACAATAGAATCGAACTCACTATCGGACATATTATATAAATCCTGTCCATTTACTGTCAACCCGCCCGCTGGAAGGATCCCAAGCTGATCCGCAATAGCTTCTGCTGTTGTCTGGTGATCACCTGTAATCATTACGGTTTTAATTCCGGCCTGCCGACAACGGCGAACCGCCTGCTTGACCTCTGGACGCGGAGGATCGATCATACCGGCGAGACCGACGAGGATCAGTCCTCTTTCCGCCGTCTGTTCGCTCCCCGGCATCTCGCCCGAACGAAGATCACGGTATGCTACGGCCAGCACACGGAGCGCTTTTTTAGCTAATGATTCGTTGGCAAAAACAATCTGACGGCGCAGATTTGGGGTCAATTGGATCGGATTTCCTTTCCACATAATATGCGTGCACCGGCTAAGGAGCACATCCGGCGCCCCCTTGGTTACCAGCATCCGTTTGCCGTATCGGTCCTGTACGATAACAGACATCATCTTACGTGTAGAATCAAACGGTAGCTCCTTAATCCTCGTCCATGTTTCTTCCAATACCTCCCGAGTAACACCCGCTTTCCCTCCTGCTACAAGCAGAGCGCCTTCTGTCGGATCGCCATTTACCACCCATTGCTCCTCCATTTTTTTGAACAGGCCTTTCTTTCCTTCACGCCGCTGTTCTAGATGGGCATTGTTGCACAGTACACCAAGCTGAAGCAGCTTGTACAGCACGCCATGAGCCTGGGCACGGACTTCCCTATTTTCTTGAAAGAAGTCTCCTTGCGGCTCATAGCCTGTGCCACCGACTTCAACGATGGAATCTTCCATCCATATATGTGTAACCGTCATTTTATTCTGTGTCAGTGTACCGGTTTTATCAGAGCAGATGACGCTGGCGCTACCAAGCGTCTCAACCGAAGGCAATTTGCGGACAATGGCGCGACGTTTAATCATGCGCTGCACGCCAAGGGCAAGCGCCACTGTGACAATAGCCGGTAATCCTTCTGGAATAGCAGCCACTGCAAGACTGACACCGGCCAGGAACATCTGATACGCTTCCTGCCCATGGAAAATACCCGCTCCAACAACCAGCCCTGTCAGCGCAAGCGCTACTACAATTAGAATTTTGCCCAACTGCTCAAGTTTATGCTGCAAAGGCGTCGCAAGCGCCTCTGTCGATTGCAGTAAATCGGCGATTTTTCCCATTTCCGTCATCATTCCGGTAGTCAAGACAACCGCATAGCCTGTGCCAGCCGTTATCATCGTACCCATAAATCCCATATTAACCTGATCACCCAGCGGAACAACTTCATGAGGTAATACTATGTTTCTTTTTGCCACTGGAACCGATTCGCCAGTCAATGTGGATTCCTCGACATGCAACCCATTTGCTGAGAGGAATCGGACGTCTGCCGGAATGCGATCACCGCCTTCAAGGTAAATAATATCGCCCGGCACTAGCTCTTTAGCGGGAATATGGGTAAGCTGACCACCGCGGATACAGTACGCCATGGGGGCTGTCAACTCTTTCAGCGCCGATAGGGAACGCTCTGCTCGATATTCTTGAAGGAACCCAAGAATACCGTTAATGACGACAATGGCAATAATAGCGATAGCGTCTACATACTCCCCGAGAAAACCGGAGATCAATGTCGCAGCGAGCAGTACCAATACCATAAAGTCCTTAAATTGCGCGAGAAACAACGCAAGTGACGAAACCTTCTTTTTTTCTGCGAGAATATTTGGGCCTAAGGCCTGGAACCGCTGCGAAGCCTCTTCCTCGCTTAAACCGTGCTTCAAATCCGTTTTTAAAATCTGTGCAAGCTCATCTTCGGAATAGCTAAACCAATAATGCTGCCCATTCATACGGGTGCCTCCTTTGCTCCGATCCTTCGTTCACACTAAATGTATTCTGACAAGCCATAAAAAATGCTAGTTTATATTATGGAAGCCTAGCTGTGTTCGTTGTACTGACACGGATTTAATCCTATATAAATTACACTTGATAGTTTGACACGGTAGCGTGGTTGGAAGGAGGCGATTCAGAAAAAGAAGAGGGTGGATGCGCCCTGCTCTCCAGCAGAAGAAAGGCAAACGTGTCTTTTTCCGACCACTCCCGCCCACCGCCCTTCCTTCTTTTCTTCCCTCTCACCACAAGAATTTGTCGATGTATCAAATCAGATGTATATATACTATTTTTATTGTCGCTGCTGTAAGACAGCAGTAAATACAGTTAAATAGAATACTATATATGTTATTCCTCGGTTTTTAATCAATGAAAGTAAATAAAACGAATGAAACAAATTAAATTTGTGGCAAAAATGTGGTCAAACAAAAACCCGGTCTAATCGCGCCGGGTCTTTTTTAACTCACGTGTTTTTCATTTACTGGCTGCATTGCCAACGCGTTCTCAACCGAGAAATACCTTGTTATCCTCTATTTGAAACAGCATGTTCTATGTCCCTTGAGCAATTACAATGTTTGGTTCATGCTATCTATCTACAGAATAACCTCCTTTTGTCTTACCTGTAGTAAGACTTTTAGAAGGAGGGAATAATGTAAGGAACAGGCCCATAAGCAATGAGATTACACTTATGCAATTGCATAGGCTATCACAACGATTGTCAGTATATGCATAGGAATGGACAGCTTCTTTTATTGTGTATGCCTTTCCAGTCATCTGATTTCTGTATGTCACCATTTATGGATAATGAAAGAGGAGAGGGTATCGATGATCAGGCGTACTGTGCTGATGGCGGCATGCTTGCTGCTTATTGTAACGTCAGGCTGTAATAGTGACCGGCTTGATTTGGAGGATACAAGCTTATCTCTAGCTTATGCATATGATGTAGATGATGATGACAAATTAACGGTGTATCAGGCCAGTGCTATTTTTAATAAAGATGTGAAGAAAAAGCATGAGGTGTTCACAGCGAAGGTAAATACTCCGAGGCAGGCGAGAGAAGTGTTTAACAGTGCAAGCAGTGGAGTGGTTGTTATTGGAAAATTGCAGGCCCTGTTGATTGGTGAGAAGCTGTTAAAAAAAGAAGGAATTATGCCGCATCTTGATGTAACGTATCGTGATCCGAAAATTACGGGAAATATGCGAATGGTCGCTGTAAAAGGGCCAGTCTCTTCCGTCATGGAGAGCAATTTTGAAGATAAGCCGGCGCTTCCACTTTATTTAACTCAGGTAATTGATGTGGAAAAGAAGTACAACGGTACGGTTTTCACTACGTCACAAAAGTTTCATACGTATGTTTTTGATAAAGGAATTACCCCAGCGATTTCAGAGATTAAAAAAGATAAAAACGGGCTTGTGGTGACAGGATCTGCACTGCTGGACAATAAAGGAAAGTATAAAATGTCAGTGAGTCGCCGAGAAAGTGCCTTGCTCCTCATGTTACAGCAGGAAGCGACAAACCCGGTGGTGTTTACGGTTCGTATGCCTTCTCTTCCGTTTAAAAAGCCGAACAAACTTCAAAATGTAAAAGGACAAGATTTTATAACGATAAATATAAATGATAGTAAGCGTACTATCACAACCCGTTATAAAAACAACCGATTTGTGTTTGACATCAAAATGAAGCTTAATGTTACCCTTTCAGAACGTACATTTGATATGGATATGCTAAAAGAAAAGGATCGTCTGTCAGCTGTTATCACGAAGCAATTCAGAAAAGAGTTGACAGCACTGGTTGAAAAAGTGAAAAAAGAAAAGCTAGACCCTTTCGGATTCGGATGGTATGCACGTGCATATCAATATGAGCACTGGAAAAAAAATGAAGACCGCTGGCCGGATGAGTTCGCAAAGGCAACCGTAACGATAACGCCAGACGTAAAAATATCGACATACGGTGTTATTGAATAAAGGGAACACTATACCGAAAAAATTTGTATTCTGTAATTACTGATAACTAAAGAACTGTATACAAATAACAAGCACAAGTCGCATCAATATGAAAAGAAAACAGTTTTTGAGATCCTAGGCGTAGTATATAAGTATACAAAGGTCTTCGCACTGTTGTGTAATTTAAAGAACAGGTCCTGCGAAGCCTTATAGTGAATCGTCACCACACCGTGCCCCAAACAGGCGTCGGTTCGTCTCCCGCACGGAAGCGTAGAGGGAACACGCCGACGCGTGCATCGTGATTATGAGCAATCACTAACTATAAAATAACTAGCCTTTTGTACATTAAGTGATTTATCTCCTTCAGCTAAATAACCACGTGTTTTTTCAATGGAGACTCTACCTTCTTCTTTGCTCTCTCCAATAACATCAATCGAGATTTTATCATTTTCACTAAAAAAATGTGACTGTAAATTGTTTCTTCATCTTTTCATCTCTTCTCGCCATTATGGTTCAACCGCATAGAATATGGTTCAACGCATAGAAACGTATTTCCTGCTCATTCTAAACGCAGCTTTCTGAACACCATTCACAAGTACTGCACTGAATTATACACTTTTTGGCTACTAAAGTACGGAAAATGGACCGCCCCGTAGAAACGGCCCCTTCACTTATATATTAAAAGCGAATGCCCCTTCTTGTTAATTCAGCCTTAATTAATTCAATAAAATCATCATCCAGTTCAAGAGACATGGCTTGCGTATATATTTTTAATAACTCTTCATTGCTCAATAAAGATAAAGCATTTTTTCTTCGCATTTACTCTCTACCTTTCTAAAAATATTTAGTTTTGAAAAGTAAATTTAATGAATTTTATACATTAAAAGTTAATAAGTAAGTGTTTTTTATTATATACATCAAAACAGTGTAAATAAATAAAAAATAGTATTTTGTAACTGTTGATGAAATCAGAGTACATAACGAAAGGCCATCCCTCTTCGGAACGGCCCCTTCGTTTATCTTCTAACCCTATCATCGTATCACCCCTAGCGCCAAACAATGTGCCATTCTCACGCTATTGTCCCTTCATCATAAATGAATTTTATATCCACGGGATAACTTTACATCCAATCTCACATAATAATGGATACGAATGAAACAAAGTCAATCGAGGCAGGAAGAGTACATGAATAAGTCCAAAAAAAGGGAAATTACACTCTTGCAATATATCCTTGGTATTAACACAGCACAGGTAGGAACAAACATCCTAAGACTTCCTGCAGACCTAGCAGGAGTAGCAAGTACGGATGGATGGATTGCTATCATTGGCGGATGGATCATTACCCTCATCGCCAGCTTATGCATGGTTGGGGTCATGGCAAAACACCCAGGTGCTACCATATATGATGTACTTACACGTTACCTGGGAAAATGGGTAGGAAGGACATGGATTCTTGTATGGATGGCTTCAGCTTTATTTATTGCTGTCGTTATTTGTTATCGTGTAGTCATACTCATTAAAGTATTTATCTTATCAAACACTCCTCATTTTCTACTTGCTCTTATCTTTCTCATTCCAGTATGTATGGTTCTCTGGGGTGGAATACGAATCTTAGCCAGATATTCACAATTTATCTTTTTCTTTACGCTTGGGCTGCCGATTTTACTATTGATACCCTTAAAGGATGCGGAATGGATTTATATGCTGCCTGTCCTAAAAGAAGGATGGCTTCCTATTTTACATGCAGTACCATTAACGATTGTATCATTTGTTGGATTTGAAATCGCATGGATTCTTTATCCTTACCTAAAAAATAAACAAGCTGCAGCGAAAGGAATTATCATAGCCAATAGCATCACTTTACTCGTTTACCTACAAATCACATTAAGTTGTTTCCTTTACTTTAGTCCAGATGAACTCCCTGAATTTTTATGGCCCACGCTTGCACTCGTAAAGCCGATTCAGTTTCCTTTTCTTGAACGATTTGAAATCATATTTGTGTCATTCTACATGTTCACTCTTTCAGCCGTCATCCTTCCTTTTCTCTTTATTGTCACTAAAAACATCAATTACTTCTTTAACAAACGAAATTGGCAGTTGCCTCCATACATCTTGCCCTTGCTTTTGCTCGTCAGTTTTCTTATTTATATACCAACCTATAGCCAACTTCAGGTAGTAAACAAATTCTGGAGCCAAATAGCCTATATTGTATCTTATACTTTCCCCATCTTGTTTTATCTTTATGTTACGTTGTCTGCGCGATGGAAAAACAGAAAAACCATATAGAAAATAGCATTATGTTGGGTTCCCCCTTGGGACGCTCCTTTTTTTAGAAGAAATTTTGTCTATTTATCAGGCGAAAAGGAAATACTTATCATACACGATTCTATTTCTCGATACCTCTTATCTCTCGTCGCCCTTCTGCTATAAGTAGGGGGGACTTTTTTATTTATTGCCTAAACCCTTTCAATCAAGCCTCAATTTCTTCCCAAAGAATTGCGCATTTTTACTATCTTTTATAGTTATATTAATAACGTCCCTGAGAAAGGGTTTATCATGGGGTGTTTCCTCTGCCAGCTTATGCTGGCCCTTTTTGCTGTTTATTATCAACCTCTTCCCTTACCTCTTCTCTTACCTTTTCTCCCTCCTATCAAAATTCCACTTTTCACCTACATGCAACAAGGACCCCCCGGTTCTTTTTATTTCCTTCTCTATCAATTTCCTCATTTACCCATTTACCTAAATATGGTATATTGAGGCTGTGAAACTTTTTTCATCAACTTTCGATCCTTTATCCTTGCCGGCCCCGTGTCGGCCTTTTTATTTCCTATATACATCTGATTTGATACATCGACAAATTTTTAGGGTGGGAGGGAAGAAAAGAAGGAAGGGCGGTCGGAAAAAGACACGTTGGCCTTTCTTCTGCCAGATCGCAGGGCGTATCCACCCTCTTCTTTTTCTGAATCGCCTCCTTCCAACCACGCTACCGTGTCAAACTATCAAGTGTAATTTATATTAAGTAAGGCTTGCTGGTTTTGTTGTTGCACCGTATCTCCATTACGCATCTGCTCGGCTACACGTGTTTTATACACTTTGTCCTCTTGTGTTAGCTTTCCAATGGAGTCACCCCGTTTGCAAGGCAACCTTTTTTCAACTGCCTAGCTTTTGCTTCGTGTACAACACCCTTGTCGTCTAACGAATCAAGCTTGCCTCACAACTGCTTTTGAAGAAGCGAAAAAAAGAAAAGTTCGGAAAAGAATACATAGTATCAAAGGTGTTGATTATCCAGTACGATCCAGAGTGAATCGTCACCACACTGTGCCCTAAATAAGCGTCGATTCGTCTCCCGCACGGAAGCGTAGAGGGAACACGCCGACACGTGCATCTTATTTCTTCCGATATATGGATAATCAACAGGTATGATATAGTATAATCTATACATTGGTTATTTACATGGGAATGCGAAAAGGTGAAATTCTTGCGTATTCGTCAAACATTAGCCAGAATAAAGGGTGGCGTTAGTTTTCAGGCACCGAAAACAAAAAGCTCAGTACGCACAATTGAAATGCCGGATTTTGTACTTCAAGCTTTAAAGGGCCATAAAATCAGGCAAAGGGAAGAGTAGGCAAATCGCCTTTTCCAAAAAAATAAAACAAGCAAAACCCTTGATACATCTAAAGTTTTATTGATTAGCTTTCAGCTCAATACTATACTATTTTTATTGTGGCAGAAAGGAGATGCTTATGGCATTCGACGGGATAGTAACGCGCGCGGTCACACACGAGCTGAACGAAAGGCTCGCAAGCGGGCGTATTATGAAAATTCACCAACCGACTGATACAGATATCGTTATGCAAATACGGACACGAAACGGGAATGTGCGCTTGCTTCTATCAGCGAGCCTCAGTTTTCCGCGCATACATATCACGAATAAAAACTATCGAAATCCACTGGAAGCACCCATGTTCTGCATGCTGCTCCGGAAGTATTGCGAGGGTGCTATTATTGACGGAATACACCAAATCGATATGGAAAGAATCATTCATCTTGATATTCGCGGACGCGATGAGCTCGGCGATGCCCGAACGAAGCGAATTGTACTCGAGCTTATGGGACGGCACAGCAACCTAATTCTCATGGACCCACAAAGCGGGATAATCCATGACGGTCTGCATCATGTTACACCGGCGATCAGCCGTTACCGGACCGTTCTACCAGGTCGTCCGTATGTTGCTCCGCCACCACAGCATAAAATCAATCCACTTACTGCGACAAAAGATGATTTTATTCGACGGATTCAATTTAATGAAGGGAAAATCGCTAAACAAATCGTTGGCGCATTCGAAGGCATCAGCCCGCTCATCGCAGACGAAATCATGCACCGCGCCGGTTTGCCGACGCAGGATTCGCTCTGGAGAGCATTCGCTGAGGTAACAGATTTGGTGAAACGTCATACGTATACGCCTACATTTGTACGAACGGAGCACAAAGAATATTTTTCTGCCATACCTTTAACTCACTTACCTCATGCCGTTACAGAAACATTTACCACAGTAAGCGAGTGTCTCGAAGCATTCTATCATGGCAAAGCTGAACGAGACGCCGTCAAGCAACGCATGCATGATCTGTCTCGACTAGTGACCAATGAACGAAATAAAAATGAGAAGAAAATCGAAAAACTGCTAGAAACGAAACAAAAAGCAGAGGATGCAAGTAAATATCAAGTGTACGGCGAATTGCTTACCGCCAATCTCTATCAAATTACCAGAGGCCAAACGGAAGCAAACGTGGTAAACTACTACGAGGAAGGAGCTCCGCTCGTATCAATTTCGCTTGATCCTGCATTAACGCCTGCAGAGAACGCGCAAGCGTATTTCAAACGGTATACAAAAGCGAAAAACAGTCGGGCTGTCGTCGATAATCAGATTGCCGGAGCGGAAGAAGAAGTACGCTACCTCGATACTGTACTCCAGCAAATCGAGAATGCCGGACTTGCGGATATCGAAGACATCCGTGAAGAACTAACGGAACAAGGCTACTTGCGTGCACGGCCAAGCAAAACGAAGAAAAGCAAACCGAAAAATCCAACGCTTGAGCGCTATACATCAAGCGAAGGTGCTACGATATACGTAGGGAAAAACAATAAACAAAACGATTACCTTACCAACAGGCTAGCAAATCCGGACGATACATGGCTACATACGAAAGACATTCCGGGTTCGCACGTAGTTATCCGCGGCACGGAATTTGGCGAAGCTACGCTTGCAGAAGCGGCAAATCTGGCCGCATACTACAGCAAAGCACGTCAATCCAGCCAGGTCCCGATCGATTATACGCTTGTTCGTTACGTTAAGAAGCCAAAAGGAGCCAAGCCGGGCTTCGTTATTTATGAGCAGCAAAAAACACAATTTGTGACACCGGACGATGAAATCATTCGTACGCTTATGAAGACCAAAACCACAACGTCTTGAGGAATGAAGTATGTCGAAAAACTCGTTTTTAAAAGGCACGCTCATCTTAACGCTGGCGGCAGTTATCTCACGCGTGCTCGGAGTCGGGCAGCGCGTTCCTCTCCAGCATATCATGGGCAACGACGGGATGACGCTCTATACGATCTCGTACAACATATACAGTATGTTGCTTATCATCGCGACGCTTGGCGTACCGAGCGCGCTAAGCAAGCAAATCTCGGAATACACAGCCATTGGCAAATACCACGAAGCGTACCAAACGTACAAGGCGGCCCGCAACTTTGCGCTGGTAACAGGTTTTGTCATGTTCGTGTTTATGATGGTTATCGCTCCGTACTATGCGGAATACGCGTTGGCACCCCAGGCAGACTTAGCCATTCGTGCTATTGCGCCCGCCATGCTTCTCTTTCCGCTTATCGCCATCATGCGCGGTTATTTTCAGGGCCTACAGTTCATGCAGCCAACCGGGCTGTCGCAGATTATGGAGCAAATTCTGCGTGTGGCTACCGCTGTGGCGCTACCGCTCCTGCTCTTATACATGGGCTACAACAAAGACGTGGCCGTTGCAGGTGCGTCCTTCGGCGCAGTGACCGGGAGCATCGCCGCATGCGGTGTCATGATATATTTTTACAAAAAACGCCGGACCGAGCAAAAACAGCAAATCGCCGCACAAGCTTCACACACGAAGCTAACCTATCGGCAAATCTATAGTAAAATGATTCGGTTATCACTACCGATTACCCTGTCAGCGCTGGCTGTCCCGCTCATTTACTTCATTGATACTTCAACATCCTTGCGATTGCTAACACCGCAGGAAGAACGAATTTCTGTAGCGGTGAATCATAAGGAAGCTATGGTTGGAGATAAGGAAATCATATTGCCAGTAGCACCGTACTTGCATAATAACAATACGACAATGGTGCCGCTTGAGCCAGTCAGCAAAGCGATGGGTGCCAAATTAACGTGGGACGCCGACAAAAAGCGTGCGTTCTATGAGCGTGGTCCAGTAAAGATGACCCTGACCCTCGGCCAGGATATTAAGCTGAGCAAAAAACCGCTCGGTCCACTCCAATATGCCCCAGGAACAAACGTTCCGAGTGTGCCGTTGCGCTTTTTTACAGAACAGTTGCATACGTACCAGGAGGCCGTAGAAACACTTGGTATTCTCGGCGGCAGCGCACAATCGTTAGCCGGCCTACCGATTATTCTGGCGATCGCGCTTAGCTCTTCAATTATTCCCGTTGTCTCCTCTGCCCATTCCCGGCGCGATAGCCGGGAAGTACAGCGTATGAGCTCAATGGCACTGAGAGTGGCGCTCATTACTGGGGTTCCGGCTGCGCTGTATCTGACGGTAGCTGCCTATCCAGTCAACGGCTTCCTGTTTAGCAATACGGAAGCTACCTATACGAAAGCAGCGTGGATTATTGCATTTCTTTGTTTCGGAACCATTTTTCAAATATTAATGATGACCTCGTCCGGCATCTTGCAAGGACTGGGCCGAACCGATTTGCCGATGCGCCATGTAGCGATTGGTATTCTCACCAAACTGGCTGGAAACTATGCTCTGGCGCCGCTGTTCGGCATTTATGGCATCATTATGGCAACATCACTTTGCTTTATTGTCGTAATGGGACTCAATCTGAGGGCGATTAACCGATATACACGGCTTACTATTCTGGGCGAGAAGTGGCGAGGTTTTCTGCTGTCATCCCTGCTGCTCTGTGCTATCGGGCTTTCTATCGTCTGGATCGGCTTTAAGGTGCAGCCGTTTGTGTCCATGCCTGCATTTCTGTTCTTCGGTATCGAGGCGGCGGTTATCGCAGGGTGCAGTATGGGGGGATACGGAATCGCTTTATTCTGGCTTAAAGGAATCGATGTACAAGAGATTCGCTATTTTCCGCGCATAGCTCAGAAAGTATACCATCTGCTAGCACGCTACCGGATTGTACCTGCCTATGTCGAATCGGCCAATCAACAACAAAAAAGTGGACTTCCATAATATGTGGGGTCCACTTTTCTACTTTGTCATATGCATGCTCAGCATTTCCATTCATCTCCTATTTTTTTGAGGAGTTGATCTATCTCTTTTATTTCCATCTGGATGCGGTGAATGGTATCCTCATCCTGGATTTCTTTTTTATCTAATAAATCGCAAACAAACTCCTTCCAATTCTGATGCGATGTGTACAAAGCATCCCATTCCTTTTTGTCCATCTCATAAATCCGCCCTCTCTGATGCTGTTGCATGGCCCTGGGTTTCGACAGGCTGGTATGAGAAAGTACTATGTTTTTGCCTTGCATTCATATCGAAATCCACCATACCTTCTTTCTATAATATATCATTTACCACTGCTCATTATTCTAAAACCATAGATAAAAAAACACGCGCAGGGCTCCCGCTCGTCCCTTCAAAAAATAGGGACAGCCACTTGGTATACCCTGCACGTGCTTTTCTACTTACAGCTACCTTATTATCCTTTGTACGCCTGCGGATTTTCACGCCAGGCTTTCAACGTCTCAATTTGCTCCGGACGAATCGTACCTTTCTCTTTGGCAACGTCGAGAAGAGTTGTGTAATTGCTAAGTGTCTCGAATGTAAAGCCCGCTTCTGCAAACGCCTGCTCCGCCGTAGGGAATTGGTAGGAGAAAATCGCCAGTACGGCCAGTACTTCTCCTCCCGCTTCCTGCACTGCACGAGCCGCTTCAATCGAACTGCCGCCAGTGGAGATTAAATCTTCGATAACGATAACTTTAGCACCGGCCGCAAGCCTACCCTCGATTTGATTACCTTTACCATGCCCTTTCGGCTTGGAACGCACATACGCCATCGGCAACCCCATCTCTTCGGCCACCCATGCCGCATGAGGAATGCCCGCGGTTGCTGTTCCAGCGATAACCTGAGCTTCTCCATACTTTTCCCGAATCTGTGCAGCAAAAGAACGATATATTAACTGCCGGACTTCAGGATAGGACATAGTCATTCGGTTATCGCAGTAAATCGGGCTTTTTATACCGGATGTCCAGGTGAATGGTTCATCCGGACGCAGGGCCACCGCGTCAATATCCAACAAATTTTCCGCAATTTGTCGTGCTGTATCTGTATTAGTCGGCATATTGCTTTACTCCTTCCAAAATGTCGTGCAAGGCCTGTTGAGGCTTCTCTGCCTGTGTAATCGCCCGGCCTACTACGATGTAGTCAGAGCCGAGGGCAAACGCTTCTTCCGGGGTCGTAATGCGATGCTGATCGCCTGTATCCGTACCTTTTGGACGGATGCCTGGGGTTACTGTCAAAAACGAAGTCCCACATGCTTCTTTAATCAACGGTACTTCTTTCGGCGAGGCAACTACACCATCCAGACCGGCCTCCTGTACAAGACGTGCATAGCGAACAACACATTCTTCCACACTGCCGACAATGCCCAACTCTGTGTTTAGCATTTCCTGTGTCGTACTTGTTAACTGAGTGACGCCAATTAATAATGGACGCTGTGCACCAGCAGGTGTACCTTTTTCCAATCCTTCGCGTGCCGCCTCCATCATTTTGCGCCCGCCGGCTGCATGAACATTAACCATATCCACCCCAAGTCCGGCTACACTTTGCATCGCGCCCTTTGCCGTATTAGGTATATCATGCACTTTCAAGTCGAGAAACACAGAATAGCCTTTATTCTTTAATCGGCTTACATAGTCTGGACCAGCCGCGTAGTATAACTGCATGCCTACTTTTACGTACACGCCTGTTCCTTCAAGCATATCAACGCAGCGGTTCGCTTCTGTTACTCCCGGGAAATCGAGCGCTACCATAATTCGTTTGTTCATCTCACTCATCTCTTCCACCCCGCCCCCGTCAGTTCGCCAATGGTCTGAACACCGTAGTGGTCCAGCTTTGCTTCCAACTCATCAATAATCGTAGGGCATATAAGCGGGTCGACGAAATTGGCCGTACCAACCGCTACCGCCGATGCACCAGCCATAAAGAATTCGATGACATCATCCGCCGATTGAATGCCCCCCATACCGATAATTGGAATGCTTACCTGTTGACTAACTTCATAAATCATGCGAATCGCAACCGGTTTAATCGCCGGGCCGGACAACCCTCCAGTGCCGTTTGCAAGAATGGGACGGCGTGTTTTCAAATCAATGCGCATGCCGAGCAGCGTATTAATCATACTAAGTCCATCTGCACCGGCTGCTTCTACCGCCTTGGCAATGGTGACAACATCCGTAACGTTTGGTGATAATTTGACAAACACCGGCACCTTGCTGACTTTTTTTATTTCTGCCGTCAACTGTCCCGCAATCTCCGGGTCTGTACCAAATGTAATTCCACCGCATTTAACGTTCGGACACGAGATGTTCAATTCAATTCCCGCCACGTTCGGCGCTTCGCTCACTCGTTCCGCTACTTTTATATAATCATCCGTTACTGTACCAGCTACATTAACGATGACGGGCAGTTGGTCAAATTTCTCAAGCCAGGGAAGTTCATAGGCCATGACATCATCAAGCCCGGGATTTTGTAGACCAATCGCGTTCAGCATACCACCCGGTGTTTCCGCGACACGCGGCGTCGGATTTCCTTGACGCTCCTCTACGGTGGTTGCTTTTACGGCAACTGCACCCAGCTTATTCAAATCATAAAACTGGGCATATTCACGCCCGAAGCCAAAGCAGCCGGACGCGGGCATCACCGGATTTTTCATTTCAATACCTGCGATATTAACCGCAAGGCGGTTCTTTGCTGATGTCGTCATACGAGCTGCACCTCCCCGAATGCAAAGACGGGTCCGTCAGAACAGATTTTGCGGTATTTCTTGCCTTCACCCGGCTCTTGAACCGGACAGACACAGGCAAGACAGGCACCGATTCCACAGCCCATGCGTTGCTCGAGCGAAATGTAGCCTTCTTTATCTGCCGTCTGGTATGTATCCTGTAGCGCGCGCAGCATCGGTAGCGGACCACATGAATACAAAACATCCCAATCTGACGTTTTCAATCCGTATTCTTCTGTCAGTACATCTGTAACCAGACCTTTTATGCCAGCCGTCCCGTCGATGGTAACGACATGGACTTCACCCAGCTCAGCCAGCTCACGTTTCAGAAATACCTGCGAGGCCGTACCAAATCCGATGACAAATGTTACACGTACGCCTCGTTTTTTCAGTTCTTTACCAAGATAATAGAGCGGCGGGACTCCAATGCCACCTCCGACAAGCAACGCGTGTTCGCCAACTTTGCGTCCTTCTACCGGAAACCCTTCTCCCAATGGACCAAGAATGTCCAGCGGCTGCCCTGGTACGTATTGACTTAATACATGTGTACCATGACCTTCCGCACGGTAGATCATCGTTAATCTGCGGCGTTCGATGTCTACATCACAAATACTGATAGGACGGCGCAACAATGGATCAATACCTGTGCCACATTTAACATGGACGAACTGGCCAGGCTGCGTCATGCAGCCTACCAGATCTCCCTCCACTTCCAACCGGAAAATTCGTTCGGCAATGCTCGAATTAGAAATGACGTTAAGCACGCCCTTATTCATGCACATACGCCCCCTCTGGTGCTGAAAAGCGCGGCATAGACTCAGCGCTGAACGTAATTGCTTCGAGTACACGAAGCAGCGCTTGTGCCGTATCAAGCGATGTCAGGCAGACTACACCATTCTCCGCTGACTCACGGCGGATGCGGAATCCGTCACGCTCAGGGGTTTTGCCTTTCGTCAATGTATTCAACACGAAGCTTGCTTCCCCTTCACGGATGATGTCAAGCATATTCGGCGACGCTTCGTTTACTTTGCGCACGCACGTTACGCTCATTCCTTTACCTTCCAGGTAACGCGCCGTTCCTTCTGTTGCCAATAATTTAAAGCCAAGACGATGGAAGCTTTTAATAATATCGAGTGCTTCTTCTTTGTCTTTGTCAGCAACCGTCACCAGCAGCGAACCATGCGTTGGAATGCTCATACCGGAAGCAATAAGCCCTTTATATAGTGCTTTAGCCAAATTTGTGTCGCGTCCCATAACCTCACCCGTTGATTTCATCTCCGGCCCAAGTGTCGTGTCAACACGGCGAAGCTTGGCGAAAGAGAATACCGGAACTTTTACAGAAACATGAGCCGCTTCCGGATGATATCCCGGCGTGTAACCGAGTTCTGGAATTGTACTGCCAAGAATCACTTTAGTAGCAATGTTGGCCATCGGCAAGTTCGTGATTTTGCTCAAGAACGGTACGGTACGGGAAGAACGCGGGTTAACCTCCAGCACGTATGCCTTGTTTTTATGGATGACGAATTGGATGTTAAGCAAGCCTTTGATTTGCAGACCCCGTGCAATACGAGTCGTCATATCAATTAATTCTTCTTTTAGCTGGCTTGAGATGGTCTGCGCCGGATATACGGCAATCGAGTCGCCCGAGTGAACCCCGGCCCGTTCGATATGCTCCATAATTCCCGGAATCAGCACATTCTCACCATCGCTAATTGCGTCCACTTCTACTTCCGCACCCATCAGGTACGTATCGACAAGTACCGGATGATCCGGATTGATTTTAACCGCTTCGCGCATGTATGTCAGTAATTCCTGCTCATTATAGACGATTTCCATGGCGCGGCCGCCCAATACGTAAGACGGGCGGACAAGTACCGGATACCCGAGAGAATCCGCAGCTTCTACTGCAGCTTCTACCGTCGTTACCGTTTTACCTGGCGGCTGTGCAATATCCAGTGAACGAAGCAGCTTTTCGAATTTTTCCCGGTCTTCCGCCGCATCGATATTGGCCAAGTCCGTTCCAAGAATTTTTACACCGGCTTCTTCGAGGGCAGCCGCCAGATTAATGGCTGTCTGACCACCGAATTGTACGATAACGCCTTCTGGCTTTTCCTTCTCGATGATATGCAGTACATCTTCGATGTAAAGCGGTTCGAAGTAAAGGCGATCCGAGGTGCTGAAATCGGTCGAGACTGTCTCTGGATTGTTATTAATAATAACTGCTTCATAGCCCATTTCTTTCAATGCCCAGACAGCGTGCACTGTCGAATAGTCGAACTCGATGCCCTGCCCAATGCGAATCGGACCGGAGCCAAGTACGATGACGCGTGGTTTGCCCGTCTCTTCCCGTTCGTCTTCATCTTCGTAGGTAGAATAGTAATACGGTGTTGCCGCTTCGAATTCAGCGGCACATGTGTCTACCATTTTGTAGACCGGGATAAGGCCGGCTTCTTTACGCTGGGCTTCAACGTCCGAGGATGAAAGTCCAGTGACCTCTGCGATTCGGCGGTCTGTAAAGCCCATACGCTTAGCTTGGCGCAGCATTTCCATATTAAATGTACGGGAAGCTACTGCTTCTGCCATTTCCTGTTCGAGACAAATAATATTTTTAAACTTCGCAAGGAAGAAGTAATCTATTTTCGTCAGCTTATGAATCTGTTCCTCAGTCATGCCACGACGCATTCCTTCCATGATAAGGAATAAGCGCTCGTCATCCGCTTTTACTAGGCGGCGTTCCAATTCTTCCTGACTGAGTTCTTTTGCTTCTGGCAATTCCAAGCTATGCAAGCCGATTTCAAGCGATCGCACGGCTTTGTGCAACGACTCTTCCAGCGTACGGCCGATAGCCATAACCTCACCGGTCGCTTTCATCTGTGTACCTAGCTTACGGTTAGCGGAGATGAATTTATCGAATGGCCAGCGCGGGATTTTCGTTACGATATAATCGAGCGTTGGTTCAAAGCATGCATATGTCTGCTCTGTTACCGGGTTTTTCAACTCGTCCAGCGTGTAACCTACCGCGATTTTCGCTGCCATTTTCGCGATGGGATAACCAGTCGCTTTAGAAGCCAAAGCAGATGAGCGGCTTACGCGCGGGTTTACCTCAATGATGTAATATTGGAAGCTGTCCGGATCAAGCGCCAGCTGTACATTGCATCCACCCTGAATGTTGAGCGCACGGATAATCTTCAACGAAGATGAGCGCAACATTTGATATTCACGGTCTGACATCGTCTGACTCGGCGCTACGACGATACTATCGCCGGTGTGAATGCCGACCGGGTCAATGTTCTCCATGTTACATACGACGATGGCATTATCAGCTGCATCACGCATAACTTCGTATTCGATTTCTTTGAAACCCGCAATGCTTTTCTCTACAAGGCACTGAGTAATGGGGCTGTATTTCAGACCGCTGGCAACAATTTCCCGCAGTTCTTCTTCGTTGGTTACAATACCGCCTCCTGTACCACCCAGTGTATAAGCGGGACGAACAATAATCGGATAACCAATGCGTTCAGCAAACGCTAACGCTTCTTCTACCGTATGGATAATATCACTCGGTGGTACCGGCTCGCTAATTTCCTGCATCAGGCTGCGGAACAGTTCACGATCCTCTGCTTTTTTAATAGCTTCAAGATCCGTTCCAAGCAATGCTACGTTCTCTTCCTTCAGAATGCCTGCTTCATCTAGTTCCATCGCGAGATTTAGCCCTGTTTGCCCCCCAAGGGTAGCCAGCAAGCCGTCCGGTTTCTCTTGACGGATGATGCGTGTGACGAATTCTTTCGTCAACGGTTCGATGTATACTTTATCGGCCATGTTTGTATCGGTCATAATTGTCGCCGGGTTACTATTGACCAGGATGACTTCGAACCCTTCTTCCTTTAGTGCCTGGCAAGCCTGGGTTCCAGCATAATCGAATTCTGCGGCCTGTCCGATGACAATCGGACCTGAGCCAATCACAAGGATTTTCTTGATGTTATCGAGTCGTGGCATGCGCTTTTTCCCCCTTAACGAATGTGGCTACCTGCTCTAGGAAGCGGTCGAATAAGTAATTAGAATCGTATGGTCCCGGCGCGGCTTCCGGGTGATACTGTACAGAAAACGCCGCATGTTTTTTATGAATAAGACCTTCTACCGTCCCGTCATTGAGCGCGATGTGGCTAATCTCAAGGTCAGTGTTCATCACTGACTCAGCGGATACGGCATAGCCATGGTTTTGCGAAGTAATATGTGTACGGCCGGTAGCAAGCTCCTTCACCGGGTGATTGCCACCCCGATGACCAAACTTCATGCGCTCTGTATCAGCACCACATGCTAGTGCGAACAATTGATGGCCGAGACAGATGCCGAACAGTGGATACTCGCCAAGAATCTCTTGCGTCATACGAATGGCTTCCGGAACGCTCTTCGGGTCTCCCGGTCCGTTAGACAGCAGAATTCCATCCGGACGAATACGACGAATTTCATCAGCGGTCACGTTGTACGGAGCGACAATAACATCACACCCCCGGTTGGTCAATTCGCGTAGAATACCATACTTGGCTCCGAAATCGACCAGTACGATACGCGGGCCTCGGCCCGGAACTGGGAAAAGATTTTTCGTAGAAACGCGGGATACCTGATCCTCCATTAGCGGAGCTTCTAGTTTTTCTAGCAATGATTCTACGGATTCACCCGATGTGGTAATCACACCTTTAAGTGTACCGTGCTGACGAATGATTCGCGTTAGTTTGCGTGTATCTACTTCTGCGATGCCTGGAATACCATACTCTTTCAGCATCGCATCGATTGTTTGCTCGTTGCGCCAGTTGCTTGGCACCTCGCAATGCTCCCGAACAACGAACCCGTGTAAGAACGGGCGCATGGATTCAAAATCATCGCGGCTAACCCCATAGTTTCCAATCATAGGATACGTCATTGTAACAATCTGTCCGCAGTACGATGGGTCAGACAATACTTCCTGGTAGCCCGTGATCCCGGTATTGAATACGACCTCACCGAGTGACTCTTCTTCCGCCCCAAACGATTTTCCGATGAATACTGTACCGTCTTCCAATACAAGTCTCGCTTGTTTTGCCATTATTGTCTCGCTCCTTCGCTGTTCATCTCATCTGTCTGCCATACAACTTGGCCTTCTAGCATAGTCAATACCGGCCAACCTTTCAATTTCCAGCCGGTGAATGGCGTGTTGTGTCCTTTGCTTGCAAATTCTTCTGGATTTACTTCTTTTTCTGTCTCCAAATCAATGATCGCGATATCGGCAACTGCCCCTTCCTGCAGGGTGCCCCATGGCAGATTGAAAACGTCTGCCGGCACTTTCGTCATTCGTTCAACAATCTCCTGCAGCGTGAACGCACCTGTAAGCACTAGTTTCGTGTAAAGGAGTGGAAAAGCCGTTTCTAGACCGACGATACCGAATGGTGCAAGCTCCATGCCGCGCTGTTTTTCTTCCGTCGTGTGCGGTGCGTGGTCAGTGACAATCATGTCAATGGTGCCATCTTTTAGTCCTTCAATAAGTGCATCACGGTCGCGGCGGGAACGCAGTGGCGGATTCATTTTATAATTGGCGTCCAGCGCTGGAATATCCTCGTCGCACAGCAAGAGATGATGCGGACATACTTCTGCTGTCACCCGTGCACCGCGCTGTTTCGCTTCACGTACCAGGCGTACTGATTCAACCGTACTGATGTGGCATACGTGATAGTGCGCGCCTGTCGCTTCGGCTAGCAGTATATCACGGCCGACATGAATGGATTCTGCTTCAGACGGGATTCCTTTTAAGCCATGCTTTTCGCTGAATATGCCTTCGTGTACGCAACCTCCTTCAGCTAGGCTATCATCTTCACAATGTGCTATAACTGGAAGACCTAGCTCTGTTGCCATTTTCATTGCATCTTTCATCATTTTGCTTGTCTGTACGCCTACACCATCATCGGATACTGCGATAACTCCAGCTTCTTTCAGTGCTGCCATATCAGTCAACTCTTTGCCGAGTTCTCGTACTGTAATAGCGCCAATCGGCAGGACACGGGCACTGCCTTCTGCTTCTGTTTTGCTAAGGATTTGTTTTACTGTTTCTGGCGTGTCAATGACAGGGCGCGTATTCGGCATACACGCTACCGTAGTGAATCCGCCGCGCGCTGCAGACGCTGTCCCTGTAGCAATCGTCTCTTTCGCTTCGAATCCTGGTTCCCGCAGATGAACATGCATATCGATAAAGCCCGGTGTAACCAGCTTACCCGCTGCGTCAATCACCTTGTGGTCAGCCGTTTCTAAATCGTCCGCAATTTTTTCGATGGTGTTTCCCTCAATTAAGATATCTTTCGTTACCAGTTCTCCGTTTATTAACAATTGACCATTTCGCAAAATTGTACCCATTGTATTCTCCCCTTTATCGTAAGTAATGTTCAATTTGTGCTGTTTTTGTATACGCTAAGCAAAAAGGGCTTCCTACCGTCCCGTTCGGTAAGAAGCCCTGTCGTATATGCGCTCGGAAAAAAGAGCCTGTCTTTCTCATTCATCCGTCGTTACGATCGGACCGCAGGCTACTCTCCCCTGTTCCACATACATCACGGCATCCTTACCAGGCTCACGGGACTGTTTTAAAGGATGATTATGATGCTTGCTTATGCAATTGTTTGTTTTTGTTACCATTGTTTCCGAAAGCGACATCCTTATTTGGCAGCACCGCATGCAGCACAATGCCAAGGAAGGTAGCCATCGCAATATTGTCGATGGTCAGGTGGGCAATAAAGTTGCTGAACGTTATTTCGTGGAAGTCCAATTTGAACCCTCCGATTCCGGTTACGAGCACAATCGCTGCAACCACCATATTTCGCTTATGGGAAAAGTCAATGTTATGTTCAACATACATGCGCATACCTTGTACAGCAATAATACCGAACAGTACAATCGTAACGCCGCCCAATACCGGCTTCGGAATTGTCATAAGGAAGGCGCCGATTTTACCTACGAAGGCGAACAGGATGGCAAAGCAGGCTGCACCTGCAATAACCATACGGCTGTACACTTTCGTCATGGCTAGAACGCCCATATTCTCCCCGTATGTCGTGCTCGGTGGGCCACCCAAGAAGGAGGCGAAAATAACCGCTACCCCATCACCTGCAATCGAGCGATGCAAACCCGGGTCGCGCATGAGGTCACGATTCATAATATTGGCCGTCACCAACAGGTGACCGATATGCTCAGCCAGCGTAACAAAGGCGACCGGTGCAATAATGAGCGCAGCCATCCACGAAGCTGGAGACGTAAACGCGTCAAGTACTTGGCCGGTAATGAAGTGTTCTTTTACCCACATGCTCGGTGTAATAAAGAGCGGCGCTGCCGCTATGCTTTTAAAGTCAATCCATTCCGGGTGGCGAATGTACGTATAGGCATAGCCAACAACCATTCCCATTAACACCGGAAGCACGGATAAGAAACCGCGGAAGAACAAATTAGCAACTACTGTCATCGCCAAGGTCACAAACGCCACTTCCACTGCAGCAAGTGAGTAGGCAGGTTTTGCCGGGTCGCTTAGCGGGTCATTCAATGCCCATCCGACTGCTACACCGGAAAGACTTAAACCGATAACGATAATAATCGATGCGATAAGAACAGGCGGAAGCAGGCGATTAAGCCAGTTAATCCCGGCTAGCTTAACAATGAGCGCTACCACAAGGTAGACCAGACCGGCAATGAAACAGCCGAGCATCGCTGTGCCAACCCCCTGACTTGCGCTTACCGTAATAATCGGACCGATAAAAGCAAAGGAGGACCCTAGATAGTTCGGCAATTTACCCCTTGTAATCAGTAAGAACAGGAGCGTGCCAATCCCACTCGTCAGCAGCGCGACGGATACGTCAAGCCCTGTCAGAAGCGGTACCAGCACAGTCGACCCGAACATGGCAAACAAATGCTGCAAACTCAGCGGTATAAGCTTCTGAATAGCAGGCGTTTCGTGTACATCAATATAGTCCTTCTTTGTCATTTTGTTTTCTCCTTCCTTACCAGTCTCACAGGACTGAGTTAAAGGGTATGTTTGGATTCACTTACCTTGGTTGTTTTACTTGTTTTTCTCTAAAATTGTCACACACTCACGTTTATCGACTTCCGCAAGCTCCACAACAATCATCTCTTCCTTAGAAGTTGGTACGTTCTTGCCAACATAATCCGGTCGGATTGGGAGCTCGCGGTGTCCGCGATCGATGAGTACCGCCAATTGAATCATCTCTGGGCGCCCGATATCCATCAGCGCATCCAGTGCAGCTCGTACCGTACGGCCTGTAAAAAGCACATCATCGACGAGAATTACTTTCTTATTCGTGATATCTTCATCAATTTCACTGCCTTTAATCGTCGGCTGAGCCTGTTTACGGGTCAAATCATCTCTGTAAAGCGTAATGTCCAGCTCCCCAACAGCTATTCTTTGGCCTTCGATTTGCGCAACGCGCTCTGCGAGGCGTTGCGCCAGGTAAATCCCTCTTGTACGGATACCGATAAGCACACAATTTTCTACGCCTTTATTTCGCTCAATAATCTCATGGGCAATCCGGGTCAGCGCCCGGCGCATAGCAGCTTCATCCAGAAGTACGTTCTTTTCTTTCCACTCATTCATCGTCGTCACGCTTCTCTCCTTACGTACATAAAATTATTTTGCCCGTAAACTAAATGATCAGGCATAAAAAAAGCTTTCTGCGAGAGGCAGAAAGCTTTTCAGGTTCAAGAAAAATCAGGAGTATACACAACTCCCCATCTTTACCGAACATGTCCGATTTCCTTGCCAGCCTCACAGGACTGAATTAAAGGTTTCTTTGTAGTTAAATGAAGTATGCCATAAAATCAGTAAACTGTCAACTATTTCTCCAGCATGTTCTAAATAAAAAAACTCGCGGGCGCCTCCCCTCCTCCTTTTTCGGCAAAGAAGCGAAACGGTCCCTGTGTGACATGAAGGTCGAGGTGGCAAAACATCTAAAAAAGCAGGAGTTGAAGTAAAATACAGTGCGCATTCTCCTTCAACCTTCCTGCTTTGCATAGGATACATTTATTCCAGTCTAAGCCGGGCCAGAATCGCTTCCATATCATCCGGCAGTTGTGCATGGAACTCCAAATGCTCTCCTGTTGCAGGATGATCGAACCCGAGCGTTTTCGCATGCAGCGCCTGTCCTTCAATAGAAAATAGATTCTTCGGCCCGTATTTCGGATCACCGACCAACGGATGTCCGATATACTTCATATGCACACGAATTTGATGCGTCCGTCCGGTTTCCAGTTTCATTTCAACAAGCGTATGCTCTTTAAACCGCTCCAGCACAACAAAGTGCGAGATGGCAGGCTTGCTGTTTTCAAATACGACCGCCATTTGCTGACGGTTCTTCGGATCACGGCCAATCGGCGCATCAATGGTTCCTTTTTCATGTGAGATGCCCCCGTGCACAAGTGCAATATAGCGACGGGTAACCGTATGAGCTTTCAATTGATTCGCTAGCGACTCATGTGCTTTGTCATTTTTGGCCGCCATTAGCAAACCAGATGTATCTTTATCAATTCGGTGCACGATACCAGGACGAAGTACACCGTTAATGCCTGATAAATCCCGGCAATGATACAGCAGCGCATTGACCAATGTACCAGAATAATGACCCGGTGCCGGATGAACGACCAACCCACGTTGCTTGTTCACTACAATAACGTCACCATCTTCATATACGACGTCGAGCGGAATGTTCTCCGGCTGAATATCGACTTCACGCGCCGGAGGCACCGTCAGCGTTATTTCGTCATCTTCCTGCAGGCGGTAGTTGCCTTTAACCGGTTTGCCGTTTACCATAAGCAATCCATCTTTAATCCAGCCCTGAAGTTGACTACGGGACCAGTCTTCCTGTACAGTGGCTAGGAACTTGTCCACGCGTTCTCCAATATCTTCGGGCTCTACCATCCAATCGTGGTGTTCATAACGTTCTTCGTTATTCATATTTGCGATCCCGTCCGTTCATCAATAACTCCCGGATGCCGTCGATTACAAATAAACCGACACCAATGACAATCGCCGAATCGGCTATATTAAAAATCGGGAAGTTAATTAACGTAAAATCAAAAAAGTCGACCACTTCTCCCGTCAGCACACGGTCATAGAAATTGCCAACCGCGCCGCCGAGAATAAGCGCCAGTGCTAAGGAGACAAGTTTACTCTCTCTATGCGTCTTCCATAAATACCATATAATCCCGACGATAATCGCTATGGTAATTACAATAAAGAAGCCGCGCTGGTTCTGTAAAATCCCGAAAGCCGCTCCCCTATTCCTGTGAGAAGTTAGATGGAATACCCCTTCCCACAAGGGGATGGACTGGCCAAACTCCATATAGGTCACGACCAGCCATTTCGTTATGCGATCGGCAAAGAACACAAGAAGTGCAATCACATAATAATAAATCAAAAGATTTCCTCCCGCCTCCGCGCGTCGCTACGCGTTTACTTCCTGTTTAACAACCGTTGCGCAGCGCGAGCACAATGTTGGATGGTCAGCATCGCTTCCTACTTCAGGCGTGATAATCCAGCAACGTTCGCATTTCTCGCCTTCCGCCGGTTTCACCACAACCGCAAGCCCTTCAAGCTGTACAGCATCCTCTGGCGACTTCTCGGAGGAAGGATAAAGCATTACATGCGAAGCGATAAACAGTTCTTTTAAACGCTCTTCCGCTTCTTTCAACGCTTTTTCTGCCTCTTCACCTGGATAAATCGCTACGGAAGCAGAGAGTGATTGACCGATGATTTTCTCACGACGCGCTTCCTCAAGCGCTTTGTTCACTTCATCACGAATTTCCACCAGACGGTCCCACTTCGCCTCAAGCGCTTCATCCAATTGTTTCGCATCAGCCTCAGGCATATCCGTCAACTGTACGCTTTCAACGTCTGTGCCCGGGATGTAGTTCCATACTTCATCCGCCGTATGTGGAATGATAGGAGCAACCAACCGGACAAGATCCAGAAGAATATCATACATAACTGTCTGTGCTGAACGACGACGTAGCGACTTCTCTGCATCTGCATACAAGCGGTCCTTAGAAATGTCAAGATAGAATGAACTAAGCTCAAGCGAGCAGAAATTATGAATTGTGTTGTATACCGTATGGAACTGATACTCTTCGTACGCTGTGCGTACCTTCTGAATCATTTTCTGATTTTTCAACACCATATAGCGGTCCAGTTCATCGAGTTGTTCGTACGGTAAGCGATCCGCCTTCGGATCGAACCCTTCCAGATTGCCGAGCAAGAAGCGGAATGTGTTACGAATTTTGCGGTACGCTTCTGCAATTTGCTTCAAAATGGCGTCAGATATGCGTACATCTGATTGGTAATCAACGGATGCTACCCACAGGCGCAATATATCTGCACCGAGTTGATCCATAATCTTCTTTGGCACGATAACATTGCCGAGAGATTTGGACATTTTACGTCCTTCTCCGTCCAGCGTAAAGCCATGGCTTAATACTGCTTTGTACGGCGCGCGTCCGTATACAGCTACCGCAGTCGACAATGATGAGTTGAACCAACCACGGTACTGATCGGATCCTTCTAAATACAAATCAGCCGGCCATGCCAGATCTTCACGCTCACGCAATACTGCTTCATGGCTGGAGCCGGAGTCGAACCATACATCCATAATGTCCGTCTCTTTGCGGAAGTGTTTGCCGCCACAATGCTGGCACACCATCCCTTCCGGTAGCAGTTCTTTCGTTTCCTTCGCGAACCAGACAGAAGATCCTTCGCGGCGGAATAAATCAGAAACATGGTTAATCGTATCGTCATTAATCAACGCCTCATTGCAATCGAGACAGTAGAAGATTGGAATCGGAACACCCCAGACACGCTGGCGGGAGATGCACCAATCTCCACGATCGGCGATCATATTATGTAGACGCTGTTCGCCCCAGTGAGGCATCCATTTCACGTCCTTAATCGCTGCAAGCATTTCCTGACGGAAGCCGTCTATGGATGCAAACCACTGCTCAGTCGCACGGAAAATAATCGGCTGCTTTGAACGCCAATCATGCGGGTACGAGTGCGTAATAAAATTCATATGCAGAAGAGCACCCGCTTCTTTTAGCTTTTCGGTAATCAGCTTGTTGGCGTCATCATAGAATACGCCCTCAAAGCCTGGCGCTTCCTTCGTCATGATTCCCTTGCCATCTACCGGGCATAAAACATCAAGTCCGTACTTCTGTCCAAGATAGAAGTCATCCTCCCCGTGTCCTGGAGCAGTATGAACACAACCGGTACCGGCATCAAGCGTAACGTGCTCGCCCGGCAAAACCGGAGATGTACGATCATAGAGCGGGTGACGACATACGACACCTTCCAGCTCAGCACCTTTATATTCAGCTACAACCTCATACGTTTCCCATCCGATCGTTTGCGCCACATTTTCCAACAAACCGGAAGCAATTAGGAACTTTTCCCCTTCTGTTTTAATGAGGGAATATTCCAGCTCAGGATGGATAGCGATCGCTAGGTTGGCAGGAATGGTCCACGGTGTGGTCGTCCAGATAACGACTTTGTCGCCTTCCGTCAGTTTTCCGTTCCCCTCGATAACCGGGAACGCCACATAAATCGAAGCAGAACGCTTATCTTTATATTCAATTTCGGCTTCTGCCAGCGCTGTCTCAGATGAAGGAGACCAGTACACAGCTTTAAGGCCTTTGTAGATATAACCTTTTTTCGCCATCTCTCCAAAGATTTTAACCTGACGCGCCTCATATTCAGGCTTCAGCGTAATGTATGGGTTATCCCAGTCACCGCGTACACCGAGACGTTTAAACTGATCTCTTTGCTTATCAACATATTTATAGGCATAATCCGCGCAACGCTCACGAAATTCAACGACGCCAACTTTATGACGGTCGATTTTTTCGTTTTTAATAATGGCATGCTCTATCGGAAGACCATGTGTATCCCAGCCTGGGACATACGGTGCATCAAAGCCTGACATCGACTTGGAGCGAACGATAAAATCTTTCAACACTTTATTCAGCGCGTGCCCAATATGAATATCACCGTTAGCATATGGTGGTCCGTCATGCAAAATGAATTTAGGGCGCCCGTTAGTACGAGCTTGTACTTTTTTATAGATATTGTTCTCTTCCCATCGGGCCTGCATCTCAGGCTCACGAGTCGGCAGACCTCCCCGCATCGGGAAATCTGTCTTTGGCAGTTTCAGAGTTTTACTGTAATCCATCCTCGTTTCATCTCCCACAGTGAGTATACTAAATAGCAAAATAGCCTTCCCAACCCATCTAAACGGGACGAGAAGGCTACTAAATATCCCTTTTGAAGAAACCTGGTTATCTTAAGAATTATAGACCAGTTATTGTCCCAACGTCAACTAACACGGGTAGCATACGGTGTTACTCTGTCATATTTTTGGCGAGGTCTTCCTCGATTTTCTCGAAGTTCTCCCAATCGCCGTTCTCAAGCATTTCCAGCTGCGCTTCCAAGATAGAGCGGAAACGCATGCGGTACACGGAAGCTCGGCGTTTAAGCTCATCGATTTCAGAGACGAGTTTGCGTGATTTTGCAAGCGCCTCGTTAATCAGTCGATCCGCGTTCTTCTCGGCTTCCTTAATGATAAGCTGTGCCTCTTTACGTGCGTTGGATTTTAATTCATCCGCCGTCTCTTGCGCCATTATAAGCGACTTCTTCAATGTCTCTTCAATATTGGCGAATTGTGAGAGCTTCTCGTTCAGCGTAGCAACCCTCTCTTCGAGCTGACGCTTTTCTTTCAGCATAATATCAAACTCTTTAATAATCTGATCAAGAAACTCATTTACTTGATCTTCATCATATCCGCGGAATACGCGGCTAAATTCTTTATTATGAATATCCAATGGTGTTAACGACACACCGATCCACCTCCTATAAAGTGAAACTTCACTCAGTGGGGGGGTTCGTACGTCCCCCACTGAGTGTTAGTTGAACTTATCGGGCCTTTAGGGGCAGTTTATCCTTCACCTATACTTCCTCGATTTCTCCAAGTCTTGAGGTAGGGGATTACTGCCCATTAAGGCGAGACAAATCTTACAAACCGCACTATGGATATAGCAAGCAATGACTCAATCAAAAACTGCAACTTCCATTTTTATTCGTCCTTTTTTCGTTTCTCCGCCAATCTCGGTCACCTTAAACCTACCAAGTCCTTTGAACGAGACGACATCTCCTTCTTCAAGCCGAAATGAAGGATCATTGACCTCACGCCAGTTTACCTTCGCCCTTCCGTTCTGAATCGGAGCAATGACTTTTGCCCGTGAAAGACGGTACACGTCTCCAATCACGGCGTCAAGTCTCGGCGATTGTACGGTAAACGAAAGTGGACGAAACGACTGCCTAGGTACAATCACCTCATCAAGCGGTCTGGACTCCACCGTAACATGAATCCGGTGGACCTGAGTCATATGTAAACGCACATACTCAGCGATTTCTTCTGCAACGATAAGTTGTGCGCTGTCCTTATGGACAAGTATATCTCCAAATTTTTCTCTTTTTATACCTAGACCGAGAAGTGAACCAAGATAATCGCGATGCTCAAGCGAAAGAAACTCATTGCTGCCTTTCACTTCAAGCAGCTTTAACCCAAACTCCTCTCGCTCCGGTTCCATATACTCGGGATGGAGGATTCCGCGTACGCGCTCAGCCCCTTCATATCCGCCACATGATGCAAAATATACGCCGGCTCCCCGGCCTGCTAGCGCCTGTAAAATAAATGCCTGACGCGGATCAAGAAAATCCGTACGAATGACTTCGTACCGGTCGCTAACACGGCTTGTCCACTCCAGCACCCGTTCCACGAACGGATGCTCATCCCGCCGGAAATGCTGATGCAAATCCATTGGATTACACCAGTGAAGACAGGATACTGAAAAGTCCGATTCGTGCAAAATGCAAAGCAAACAACGCAACAATCGGCGAGATGTCAATCATGCCAAGGGGCGGAATAAAGCGGCGGAAAATCTGTAGATATGGTTCCACCAACCGGCCCAGCATTTCCCCAAACGATGTCTCGCGTAATTGGGGAAGCCATGACATTAAAATATAAATAATGATCATGTAATAATAAACATTGAATGCAAATTCAATAATCCCAAAAAGTTGACCCATTTTTTCACCTCGGCTGCTTAACCTCTGTCATCAAACATCATTTCTGTAATATTGCCCTGCATCTCCATATTCTCAGGCAGGCACAAAAACGTCTTATGCCCAATACGCTGAATCGTTCCGTTAATAGCGTACACCGTACCGCCCAAAAAGTCGATAATCCGCTTTGCCTGTTCTGCTGGGACACGCTGCAAATTAATGACGACACCTCGTCTGGAGCAAAGGTGGTCCGCAATCTCTTGAACCTCTTCATAAGATTTCGGCTCCACTAGCATGACACGGGGCGTCTGTTCTTTGACGGCATGCAGGCTGACGACATTATTACCCTGACGGTTTTTGCGCGGCTTAACGTACGAATCTTCCTCTTCTTCATACTCCGTACGTTCGTCGATGACTTCTTCTTCATAATATTCCGCATCGCCACCAAGCCCTAAAAACTCCTTGATTTTGTTAACGACGCCCATGTACATCGCTCTCCTTACATAAATAATCTCAATTTCGTTCGTCACCAACCAACGTAGATCCTAACCGAATAAACGTAGCTCCTTCTTCCACAGCAATATGATAATCGTTCGACATGCCCATGCTCAAATGTTCAAGTGGGAGATTCGGATACTGCTCTTGCATACGTTCGCGAAGCTCACGAAGTTTCTGAAAAACCCATCTCACCTCTTCCGGATTTTCCACATACGGCGCCATTGTCATGAAACCGTTCGCCTTGATGTGAGGCATATCATGAATAGCTGCAAGAAAGTCCGGTACCTCCTGAGGTGTAAGACCATGCTTGGTCTCTTCACCTGAGATGTTAACCTGAACCATACAGCGGGTCGCAATATCATGCTGTTCGCCACGCTTGTTCAATTCCTTCGCTAAGGACAGACGATCAAGCGAATGAACATATGCAAAACGACCAATCATATCCCGCACTTTATTTGTTTGCAGGTGGCCAATAAAATGCCACATGGCCATCTCCTCGCTGAGTGCTTCCCACTTAGGCACAGCATCCTGCGTACGGCTCTCGCCGATATGGCGGATGCCTGCCTCAAGTGCTGCGCGTGTCGTTTCTAACGATACATATTTAGTTACCGCCACGATTTGCACTTCTGACGAAGAGCGCCCTGCTCGTTCACAGCTAGATTGAATGGTTGCTTGTACTTGTCGCAAATTCTCTGTAATATATGACAACGTCTTTCCTTACCCCTCTTTCAATGCGATAAAAGCTGCCATCCGACCTGTCTTTCCATTTTCTTTCCGATGAGAGAAGAACAAGTCCGTTCGACAACTTGTACATAAATGACTCACTTCGATATGTGCAGGCAAAATTCCTGCCTCCTCAAGCAAAATTCGATTTGTTTCTTGTAAATTCAACATATATTTTCCAGCTTCAGTTCCTGGTTTCAGAACGCATGAGGCTTTATCTCCCACCGCCTCTTTCACCCGATCCGACACCATATCATTCACTTCATAACAGCATGATCCAATGGATGGACCAATGGCGGCATAGATGTCTTCTGGAGCGATATTCCACGTCTGCTTCATCACCTGTACCATTCCGGGACCGATGCGCGCCACTGTCCCCCGCCATCCGGCATGGGCTACCCCGAGAACCTGCGCGCCCGGTGCGTAGAAGAAGAGAGGGACACAATCAGCATAGAAAGACGCCAGAAAAACATTCGGTTTGTCTGTAAGCAATCCATCTGTCTCCACAATCGCTTCATCATGCGCCGCTCTGCCTGCACCTATATCTTCTTCCGCAATAATACGAATCCCGTTTCCGTGCACCTGATCCGCGCACGTAAAAGCCGTGTAGGAAAATCCATTCTCACAGGCAAGCTTTCGTCTATTCTCAATCACATGCTCTGCGGTATCGCCTACATGCAGTCCACAATTGAAACTAGCGAACGAATTCTGACTCGCTCCGCCCTTCCGCGTGGAAAAACCGGCCACAAGCTGAGGCCACCTGCGTTCCCAGCTTTCAAGATGCAGCATGAACTCCCGCTCCCGCATGATAAATGGTTCCATTCTCTTCCCTCCTCATAAGAATCTTACCATTCTCTTTCCTATAAGAAAAGAAAGAAAGGAACGCGGGTGTTAGGGACGATACCCTCCTTCTGCAGCTTCCGGTTTTGTAAATGGCATCATATCATCCAAACGAACAAGAATGACATCTCTGCCGATTTTGACGATATTACGCCACGGGATAGTAATGTCTTCCCCTCCGCCAAAGAAACCAAAGAATTTTCCGTTTCCCTTACCCGGCACGACAATTGCTTCCACTCGTCCTGCCTGAAGGTTGATTTCCAAGTCAGTCACCTGTCCCAGGTTTTTTCCATCTAATATATTTACCACATCTTTCTCCTGAAATTCCGAAACTTTGACCATCTCCTGTTCACCTCACTTTTTACACACATACCGTTTGATACTGCAATAACGGCCCGCTTGTATCAGTATATGAAGGAATCTGGAGAAATGTCCTAAAAGGTCCTCTTATATTTTCGGGACTTGTCAGAATAAGCACTCGGTTGTATACTTATTCGCGTATGTTTATGAATAAACAATATGGTTACTAAGCAATGGAGGTCAACATACACATGAAAAAGAAATTCTCATTGTTGTTTCTTGCATGTCTGTTTGTCTTTGCTCTTGCTGGATGCGGAGGCGGAGCAAAAGAAGGAAGCACATCCGTAAGCGGAAAAAAAATCACGGTCGGAACCGACGCTTCCTTCCCGCCGTTTGAATCCATGTCTCCGACAGGGGATCCTGAGGGCTTCGATATTGACTTAATTAAAGCGATTGCCGAAACGCAAAATATCGAGGTTCAAGTTAAACACACTGGATGGGATGCAATGATGGCCGGACTTGAGGACGGCTCTGTCGATGTAGGAATTGCAGGCATTACAATTACAGATGATCGCAAAAAATCATTTGATTTTACTACGCCGTACTTCACTGCGAAACAAGTTATTCTTATGAAAAAAGACGCTCCTGCCGTAAATAAAGTCGCTGATTTGAAAGGCAAAAAAATCGGTGTGCAATCCGGAACGACCGGACAATTTCTCGTGGAAGAACATCTTGGTAAAGGATACAGTGGCCTGAAAGGCTTCGAAGAAGTAGCAGGTGCTATCGAAGATATGAAAAACGGCCGTATCGATGCTGTAGTCGCTGATAATGCCGTAGTGAAGAAATTTATGGAGCAACTAAAGCTTGATAATGTAAACATTATTGAAGATACATCCGCCAAGCAGGAGCAATACGGTATCGCTGTGAAGAAAGGGAACAAAGAGCTGCTCGATAAACTTAATAAAGGTCTTACCGCTGTAAAAGAAAACGGCAAATACGACGAAATCTATAATAAGTATTTAGGAAGATAATCCTCAAAGGAAAAGCTGCCCTACGCATAACGCTGGGCAGCTTTTCTTTATAGTTGTCTCTCTATCGTCTATACTTTGAAACGGATTTTCATTATTTTTCGCATTAGTACTAGTGTTACCAATCCGCCCCCAATAAATCCTAGATAATATGGTAAAAGTAACGTTGTCCGATTACTATCAAGATCAGGAACAGTCAGCACCGTTAAAAACATCCCGAGAGATAAGGCAAAACATAAGGCAACGCCAGCTTTGAATGCAGTCTGTAGCTGCGGAAATAAAATGATGCATCCATTGTACTCTAGTCGATTGTTCCGGTAGCAATACAGTCCGAGAAGCAAAAACACCACGATATACGATAGCGGCCCCCATATGTGAATATACTCGCCCGCGACTATCTCTCTTCCCCCCACCACGTGGAAAAATAAAGTAAAGTCAATCACTAGTTTAAAAATAGGTAAATTAAATATATTACCTATGTCTCTTCCGAGATTTACATAAACAAAGAACATAACAATGGCCATAAATCCAAGCGGGAAGACGCTAAAAATTCCCGTTAAAATCGTTTGCGCCGCTGCGCTTCCTGTAATCGTCCCTATAAACAATGCAAATGTATAAATTCCCGTTATAATAATGACAGTAAAAACTACATCTTTTATGTGATAGAATCCGTTCAAATGATCGGCAAAAGGAGAGAACAATATAATAAGAACATCGATGATTGTATTACCTAAAAGCGCTCCTGCAAGAAAGACAACACCAATCCCCCACTTGATCAAAAACACATGCGCTCTCGAAAACGGCAACGAAAACGTAAAATCATTTTGTAAATTTCGCCGCTCCACCCCGATAAGCGAAGCAGCCAATATGACCATCAGTAGGGCGAGAACAACATTACGCATGAAAAACAACCCTTCTGTCGCGGCGTAGAACGACTCCGCACTTACATCATGGTTATACGTATGTTCATAGTATGTAAGCCAATTCCAGATAAGAAATCCTCGCGCCACTCCCATAAATAGCAGGCAGACAATAGGAATTAACCAAAGCAGCAATTTCGCCTGCCGATACTCCTTCTTCCATAATGCATGCTTAAACATGTCTCTCTCCTCCTAATTTAAAGACGTATACATCTTCAAGTCGGATCGGCATCTTCTCGAGCAGGAGCGGCTGCTCCACTTCAAATAGACGCACTGTATCTGTTCCGCTTTCTTCAATTAAAACCGTATATACGCGCCCTACTTTACTAATTACTCTCACATTCGGCATTTCAAGCAAAGCAGCAGGTGCTTCGTCTTTAAATACAATCTGCAATTTATGTAACGAATTTTTTAATTGTTCAAGCACCGTTACCTCTTCTACTCGTCCGTTCTTCAGCCAGATGACCGTATCGGCAATACGCTCAATTTCTTCCAGATGATGCGAGGAAATAATGAGTGACACACCTGTTTCCGCTACTTCTTCCACTAGATAGGCAAGTACCTGCTTCTTCACAATCGGGTCGAGCCCGTTTGTCGGTTCGTCGAGCAAGATAAGTCTCACCCGTGCAGAGAATGCCATAATCATTGCAGTGAGTGCCTTCATTCCCTTAGAGAAGTGTTTGATTTTTTTCCGGCGTGGCAACTCGAACCGTTCCATAAGCTGACCATAATATGCTTTATCAAATGCTGGATATATCGCTGCATAGAAATCCGCCCATTCATCAGGCGTGTAGCCAACAAATACTTCGGTTGAGTCGGGAACATACACAAATTGACGTCTATATTCCGGAAAACGGTGTACATCCTTCCCCTCAAACTCGACGCATCCTTCCTCTGGATCCAAAATTCCTGTCATCGTTCGTAGCAGCGTTGTTTTCCCGGCTCCGTTGCGTCCGAGCAGTCCAACAATCGAACCCTGCTCAATTTCAAATGAAACTTCGCATAATGTGGGCCGGCCATCGATCTCTTTTGACAAGTGTTTTACACTAAGCATCCTTATCCCTCCCTAGTTCTCTCATATATTCATCCACCCAATCCTTGAATTGCTCGATGCTAATTCCAAGATAAAACGCTTCTACTGTCAGTTGCCTGAGCGACATTTGAAACTGTTCGAGTCGCTCCTGTTCCATCCTTGGCGAGGTTCTTTTAGAGACAAACGTTCCTTTGCCACGCAGCGTTTCGATTACACCTTGGCGCTCCAATTCTTGGTACGCTTTACTGACTGTATTTGGGTTCACTAGAAGACTGGCCGATAACTCCCGTACGGATGGAAGTTTTTCTCCTCCTTGCAGCATCCCTTTAAGAATCGCTTCTTTCATTTGCTGGATAATTTGCTCGTAAATAGGTAACGCACTTCGTTCATTAATCGTAATCAATTTTTCGCCTCCTTTCTTTAATCTTATATGTATTAAGTGTATTATTTTATATAGTACACTTAATACATTAAACAACACATTCGCTTCTGTCAACGATTTTCTCCGTAACTGTGATTCTTTATATAAAAACAAGCGTCCATCATCAGATGGACGCTTGTGCTTCATGTTATCTTTTCTACTTATTCTATTGTACATGCTTATGCATTTGTGAAATGGCCGCTTTCTCCAGCCTGGATACTTGAGCCTGAGAAATTCCGATTTCTTCGGCCACTTCCATCTGCGTCTTGCCCTCAAAAAAACGCATTGATAAGATCAGCTTTTCCCTGTCCGTTAGTCGGTGCATCGCTTCCTTAAGTGCGATTTCTTCGGTCCACTGGCTATCACGGTTCCGCTCATCGCTAATTTGATCCATTACAAAAATCGGATCGCCTCCATCCTGATATATCGGCTCAAACAACGACACCGGATCCTGGATGGCATCAAGTGCAAAGACCACATCCTCTTTAGGCACATTCAATTCTTCAGAAATTTCCATGATAGTAGGTTCACGCGAATTTTTATTCGTTAATGTGTCCCTCACCTGTAACGCTTTGTATGCAATGTCTCGTAACGAACGGGAGACGCGGATGGGATTATTATCCCTGAGGTACCTGCGAATTTCTCCGATAATCATCGGAACGGCATATGTGGAGAATTTGACATTCTGGCTTAAGTCGAAATTGTCGATGGCTTTCATTAGCCCGATACATCCTACCTGAAACAAATCATCCACATATTCTCCGCGATTGTTAAAGCGCTGGATTACACTTAACACCAGGCGTAAGTTGCCATTTACTAATTGCTCTCTTGCTGCGTACTCTCCGCTTTGCAGTTGGACAAACAGTTCCCGCATCTGCGTATTGGTCAGTACGGGTAACTTGGAAGTATCCACTCCGCAGATTTCTACCTTATTGCGTGTCACGTATTTTTCCCTCCTGAAGGAGCCAGCGTTACTGATAAGTATCTCCGTGAAGGGAAAAATTATGCAGTGACTATTATGAGACATTCGCTTTCGAATCATCACGCAATTCAAGCGATTTACAGCATTTTATTGAACTCTTTCTTTAGCCTTTTAATAATACGTTTCTCCAGACGTGAGATGTAAGACTGGGAGATTCCTAGAATGTCGGCGACGTCTTTTTGTGTTTTTTCTTCCTCTCCGTTCAGACCAAAGCGCATCTCCATAATTACACGTTCTCTCTCTGATAACTTATCGAGCGCCTTATACAATAATTTTTTGTCCACCTGCTCTTCAAGATCGCGATAGATGATGTCATTTTCAGTTCCCAGTACATCAGAGAGCAGTAATTCATTGCCATCCCAATCGATATTAAGCGGTTCGTCAAATGAAACTTCAGATTTGACTTTGCTGTTACGACGCAAAAACATAAGAATTTCATTCTCAATACAGCGGGAGGCATACGTGGCCAGTTTGATTTTTTTCTCCGGATCGAAGGTGTTTACGGCTTTAATTAATCCAATCGTCCCAATGCTTACCAAGTCCTCAATGTTAATTCCTGTGTTCTCGAATTTACGGGCAATATAGACAACGAGACGCAGATTACGCTCAATAAGAATAGAACGAATAGCCGGATCTTTCGTATGAAGACGACCTAGCAGGTATTCTTCTTCTTCCCTATTAAGTGGAGGGGGAAGTGCTTCACTACCGCCAATATAATGGATTTCTTCCGCTTTTGCTCCAATGCGAATCAGCAGTCGATACCACCATAACTGAGCGATTAAGCGTAGCTTTGCGATCATCCAATCACTCCTTTTCAATAAAATAGTAACGATTAAGAGGCCATCTCATACCTTTCTTCAATCGCTGATGGGTGCACAATCGCTCGATAACTTCCGTCGGCTGCAAGCCTCACAGTTCTCAATCCAATGAGCATTCGGGTCAGACGATAGGCTTTATCCTCCGCATATATGCGCACTTCATCCGGGCGAATAGCAACCAGAAAACCGGCCTGACTGGATACAGTACGATAAGGAATGAACCGCATTCTTTCAAGCCAACGACTCTCTTCTTCCGGGATATTCAGCTCATATCCTTGCATTTCCCCATCCAATTGCTGCATCAGCTCTTTAGGCAAGATGTTTTCCCAGACTTGTGCTTCCATGACAGTGACAGGCGTACGCGATAACGGATCATACAGTCGGTTTCCCGTATCGATAAACCCCTGGCAACTAATGGTATGACCGAACACGTCCACTTCCAGGCGAACATGCTGCACATCGACTTGACGGCTAGCCTTAAGGCTATAGTAGCCACGGCGTGTACACCACCATAGCAAAGGAAAACCAATCACAATGAACCAAAGCGTCGGATTTGTTCCTGATGAGCCAGTATGTGTAACAACAATACCGTTAACAAATTCACTCTTCTCTTTCAACATCATATGAATTCCCAGAAGCCCTCCGCCAATAAAAAATGAAACGGCGTAAAATACGCCAAGAAGCCGGAGATGATTCCAGATTCTTGTCCAGCGAAATGCAAGCAAAAGCATAAAACAAGAAAATAAAAATTTCGCCAAAAAAGTAAATGCAAAAGATAAGGGCGGAAAAAATAAAAAAACGGTATACGCGGCCCCAACCAAAGAAGCGAGCAAAAGCCTTCGTTTCCGCAGCGGCTGGCGGCAGATATGCCCGGTTATATACAGAAGCATATAATCAATAATGGCATTCGTCAGAAACACGACGTCGGCATACATTGTCACATCCGTTCCAGGCCTCCTTCCTTCGTTTTTCCGTGCTCTTATTATCACATAGAAAAAGATGGGAGTGTCCTTAAATCGTATGAAAAATTAAGACAAAATATGAGGGGAAATTTAGACAATGTACGACATCATCATCTGACTTGCAAATCACGAACATAAGTTCTATAATTATACTAAAATAAAATGAGATTTCCATCAACAGAAGGTCTTACTGCCTGTTGGACCGAAATAAAAACTGCAATAAAAAAGAGCCCCGAGCGGAGCGCTCAGGGCTTCTTTGTTTATTTTTTACGTCTACGGTTACGCAGGAAAGTCGGAATATCAAGGTTATCTAGCCCCCCACCGTTAGCTTGGCGGGGTTCCGGACGGGATGGCATTTGTGGTTCTTCAATTTCCCGTTCAGTTTCTATCTGACTTGCACGACGAGGCATTCTCGGGCTTTGTACACCCATTTGCTTGTCACGCCCCGTATCCATCTGTGGATGGCGTGCCATTTGCTGCTGTGATTCTTCGAATCCAGTCGCAATGACAGTAACGACAATTTCGTCCTTCAAATTCTCATTAATCACAGCACCGAAGATCATATTTACTTCCGCATCAGAAGCAGAAGCTACAATATCAGCCGCTTCATTTACTTCATACAGGCTTAGATTTGTACCACCGGTAATATTCATCAATACACCGCGCGCACCATCAATCGACGTTTCAAGCAGCGGGCTGCAGATCGCTTTCTTTGCCGCTTCGGCCGCCCGGCTCTCACCCGTAGCAATTCCGATTCCCATAAGCGCAGAACCACGTTCTGTCATAATGGTCTTCACATCGGCAAAGTCCAAGTTGATAAGACCGGGAACGGCAATCAAATCGGAGATGCCTTGTACCCCTTGACGCAGCACATTATCCGCTTCACGGAACGCTTCAAGCATCGGGGTATTCTTATCGACAATTTCCAACAAACGATCATTCGGAATCACAATTAGTGTATCTACTTTTTCTTTCAGTCCACAAATTCCTTGTTCGGCTTGTACCTGGCGTTTACGTCCTTCAAACGTAAACGGACGAGTCACAACTCCTACAGTTAATGCGCCAATTTCTTTGGCGATTTCTGCGATAACGGGCGCAGCACCTGTTCCAGTTCCCCCACCCATCCCTGCTGTAACGAACACAAGATCCGCTCCACGCAAGGCTTGCTCAATCTGTTCACGGCTCTCCTCCGCCGCTTTCTTTCCGACATCCGGGTTTGCACCTGCTCCAAGCCCTCGTGTTAGTTTAGCGCCGATTTGTAACTTATGCTGCGCTTTTGACAGATTCAGCGCCTGGTAATCCGTGTTTACAGCGATGAATTCCACGCCCTGGATGCCGCCCTCGATCATACGGTTAACGGCGTTGCTACCGCCACCGCCGACACCGATAACCTTTATCTGCGCTAGTGTATCCATTTCCAAGTCGAATTCCAACATGTATTAAAGTCCCCCTCACTTATCATGCAAACAGTCTAAATAAATTCGCTAAACCAGTCTTTAACCTTTCTGATAACTCCTCCATGCTCCTTCGGCTCTTTTGGCGCTTTAGGTGCATGACTAGGCTTTCGGTTACTTTTCGGTTGAGGTTGTTTCGTCTCTAGTTGCTGTGGCATCTGATGCATGTAATATTTGGACGCATACTTGATCAAACCGACCCCCGTCGTATAAGCGGGATCGCGTACCCCGATGTAATCCGGAATGGCAATTCGCACCGGCGCCTGCAATTCGTAACGCGCCAACTCCAACAAGCCAGGGATGTTCGCGACGCCCCCGGTCAACACGAAGCCATTCGGTATGCTCGTATCATAACCAAGGAGGTGCAGTTCATCTTCTACTAAATTGAAAATCTCTGCAGCACGGGGCTCAATTACATTGGCCAATTCAACTTGCGTAAATTCCTTTTCTACATCGCTTCCGATTCGTTTAACCAGAAAGCATTCATCTTCACTTGCTTCTTCAATTAGCGCACATCCGTTATTCAGCTGGATTTGCTTTGCTTCCTCCGTAGTAGTACGTAATCCGATGGCGATATCGTTCGTAATGTAATCTCCACCGATTGGAAGTACGGAAAACGAGCTTAACATACCCATCTCAAAAACGGACACCGTGGTTGATCCGGCGCCGATATCTACAAGTACTACACCTAAATTTTTCTCATCCTTCGTCAACGCAATTTCACTGGATGCAAGCGGCATAAGATACATTCCGACAATAGATAAGCCTGCCCGTTCTACGCAGCGTACTAAGTTATGTATGACAGTCTTGGCCCCTGTAATGATTGTGCCTTCCATTTCCAGACGTACACCCATCATACCTCTCGGATCGCTAATCTCTCCAAGGCCGTCGACAATATATTGAACGGGAACCACGTCGATAATTTCTTTCTCTGGCGGGATAGCAACGACTTGTGCAGCTTTCATTACTCGCTCGATATCTTCGTCGGCAATTTCTCTATTCTCGCTTGATACGGCAACCACACCATGGCTGGACTGAAGCTGAATATGGTTACCGGAAATTCCCACAACAACATGACGAATCGGCAGGTCTACCATCCGTTCCGCTTTTTCTATAGCTTCGCGAATCGCTTGTACGGTTTCATCGATATCAACGATGGCACCTTTTTTTATTCCATGCGAATCCGCAGTTCCAACCCCGATAATATTGATGGTTCCGCTATTAATTTCTCCAATGATTACTCTGACTTTGGATGTACCAATATCTAAGCTGACAATATATTCACTGTTGTTCAAGTTTGGCACCTCCTCTTTATTTTATTTTTATAGCGAAGCGCTAAAAATGAGTTACTGTATTTACTTCCACATCATATGGTGTTTCCCTTTTTTTCAACGCGAAAAATTATAAAAAATATGCGCTAAGGCAGCGTTTTTTCTTCCTTATCGCCAAACCAGCGTCCAATGAGGATACGACGGATTACAGCAATATTGTTAAACAGGCGAACACCGAACGCAAAAATCGCCGCCAAATACAAATCCACACCCATATATACACCAAGAAAAGCCAGTCCTGCCGCAAGAAGCGTGTTAAAGAAGAAGCCTGACATAAACACTTTAATGTCAAAGTGGTTATCCAGATGGGCTCGCAAGCCGCCAAAAATTGTATCCAGAGCAGCTAGCACCGCAATGGAAAGATAGCTGCTATACTCCTCCGGCACACGGAATTCAAACGACAATCCGAGAACAACACCAATAATCAAACCAATGACAGGTAACCACATCCGCTTATGACGCTCCTTTTTGCTCCAGAGGTTTCATATATTTCACTCCACCTGCTCCTTTATGGGCAGGAACCGTGATACTTTCCGACTTCTGGATGGTAAATTTCTTGTTCAAAAAATGAAACCAGTCCTCCATCGACTCACGATCTGAACCAGGAAGGCGCAGAGCTGCTTCCAGGCTTTGCGGATCACCTACGGCCTTCACGATATAAGGCATCTCAATAGGTTTGGTATCCACCTGGATACCCTCGCCAACGATGCGAATGGAACTGTTAACAATTAAACGGTTTCCATTAACCGCAATTGCTTTTGCGCCATTTGCAAACAACAGGCTCGTCAAGTCAGTCAAGTCCTGATCCATAACAGGGGATTGCAACCTGTCTGCGCCAGGAGCAGAAGGCTCGTCTTCTATTGTAACAATGATGCCGGGACCTGCTATATCCGCAAAACCGTGTTCTTTCTCAAGACGAACAAGCTCGTCCTGCATCACGGAAGGACCGCTGCCTTCGTTTATTGATGTCTCATATTCACTTAATAGTTTTTCATGCTTGGATATATCATTTAATAGCTTCTGATGATGCTCCATTTCTTTTTGAACATTCTGCCGTAACTGAAACGTATCCTGTCGTTCAGTGGCGAATGTTGGCTGATTTGAGCGAAACTGAAGCGTCAGCATGAAACCAATGATAATGCTTATGGCCGTGATAATGAATGGGACCTGCCGATTATTTTTCATCTTGTTTCCCCACCGCTTCTATCCCTGGATCGCAGGAGGTTTAATCCCTGCTTTTGTTTGTGTTTCTCCGACGTGTGCCGGCAGCTCGACTTTATCTGAGCTATTAATGGAAATTTCTAGAGTGCGTTGCTTCAATATATCAATGACACCGCCTGGCAATCGCAGAGCACCCACTAGCGTATCCTTATTACCAATTGCCTCAATTACGAAAGGCGGCGCCAGCTTCGTATCGTTTACAATAACCGTTGGACCTACGCACCGTATACTCGAACCGCCGATCAAACGCTGCCCATTCACGGAAATTCCCTCTGCCCCTGCCGCGAACAATTCGTTTACCACATCGCGAATATTTTGGTCATGCACAATCCCTTCGGCGACATTATCGAATGTGTGAGCGGATTTACTATCTTCGAGCGTAACGGTAACACCCGGACCTGTTACTGGGATTAAGCCGGCTCTCATCCGTAACTCTTCCAGACGGCTCAGCACCTGCTTCGAGGCTGTCTGCCGCTCCGACAGCTCTTTTTCCTTTGCGGTAACTTCCATACGAAGTTTTGCGAGCCGTTTCTCCAGATTCTCATTCGTCTCTTTTTCATTAATTAACTTCTCATTCAACCTTACTTTTTTCTCCCATTCGTTGTCATTCGTCGAAGAAGGGAGGTTGCTTGCTCCTGACATCGTCAATTGAACCGAATACGCAACGATAAACCCAAATACAAGAAGCACGAGTGTTAAATACACATGGATTTTACGGACTCTTAGACTGTTTTTCATTGTTTGCCGGCTGCTGTTTGTACGGTGCAAACCATTTCACCTCTGATAGATTGATAATCCCTTCGGTTTTTCCTTCCTGCTTCAGGCTTTGAACAAAAGAAGGATACCACGCCATATTGTCAGCGAAGTTCTGTATAGTGGTATGCACTTCAAATCCATCCTTCATAAATAATACAAGATTTTCGGGATTATTCTTGGTCGGTTCGTGTCGAATCTCGGAAATTTGCTGGCGAATACCGGGATCAAGTTTATCCAATTCACCAGCGAACCTAGGAAGAAGCTGCTCTGTCCCCCATCGTCGAATAATCGGCTTGTCCACCGCTCCGTCACCTGATGGATATTGTTTTAATACGCCGCCTTTATCCGTGATAGGATACATTGCACCCTGACTATTCATCAATAACGCTACCCTCGGTCTCTCCGTTACTACAAGTTCGACCTTGCCGGGAAACTTTTTTCGAACATCCACGCTCTCGATCGCCGGAAGTGCAGCAATAATCGAATGCTCCACATTCTGCTTATTAACAAACAAATACTGCATGTCAAACGTAAGCTGCGAATGCTTGATTACCTCCTCAGACGGTACAAGTTTAGCTCCGGTAACAGATATATCTTGTACTCGACTAATAGATGATTGAAAAAAAAGCACCACAAGCAGTACCGTAAAAAACAGCAACATCAGGATGAGCAACTGACGATTCGTTTTCTTTTTCCGATTCTCTTGGCGTAAACGCGGTATTTTCTCTATATTGGCCATTCCGTATTCCTCCGCTATTGAACCTGTAAACTTACAAAAGCGGCATACTCTCATATGCCGCTTCACATGCACAAAATATACGCAATGGAAAGTGTGCATCCGGTTATACCCTTCGAATGCGGGCTCCCAGACTTGCAAGCTGCTCTTCAATCCGGTCATAGCCGCGATCGATATGATACGCCTGCGTTACTTTCGTCTCCCCTTCCGCAGCAAGCCCTCCAATAATGAGCGCCGCACCAGCCCGTAAATCGGTCGCTTCCACAGCCGTCCCAGATAGATGTGGCACACCTCGAATAAAAGCGGTGTGCAAATCCACATAAATATCAGCGCCTAGGCGGCACAACTCATTCACATGCCTGAATCTTCCATCAAATACCGTTTCTTTAATGATACTACAGCCTTTCGCTACAGAAAGAAACGCCATCGTCTGCGACTGCATATCCGTCGGAAATCCGGGGTACGGAGCCGTGATAATACGGTCGACGGCACGGAATGGTCCGCTTGCCTTTACCGTAATTATATCACGCCCATAGTCGATTTCAACACCGCATTGTTTAACAACATCTAGTATCGCTACCAGATGCATCGGATTAACGTTTCGCAGGACAATTTTCCCCTGTGTAATCGCTGCGGCCAACATCATCGTTCCCGTAACAATTCGGTCGGGAATGACCTGATAATCCGTGGCCTGCAGGTGGGATACTCCTTCGATTACGATACGATCCGTTCCCGCTCCGTGCACACGAGCTCCTAGACGGTTCAGGAAGTTCTGCAGGTCAATAATCTCTGGTTCACGTGCCGCATTAGATAGAACAGTTTCTCCTTGCGCCAGCACCGCAGCCATCATGATATTCTCCGTCGCTCCTACGCTTGGGTAATCCAGAAAAACCATACCGCCTTTTAACTTATCGGCCGTACAGCGGATGAATCCGTCTTGAGCAATAATACGTGCACCCAGTGCTTCCAAACCTTTAAGATGAAGATCAATTCTTCGCTCCCCAATAGCACAGCCGCCCGGACGGGTAAGAATAACTTCGCCGAACCGAGCCAGAAGCGGCCCCATAAGAAAGATAGAGGAGCGCATCTGCCCCATCAAATCCTCCGGAACGGTCGAAGAGGCGAGCGCTGTCGTATCCACATGAACCGTCGTCTCCTCGTGCGAACATACAGCGCCTAATTCCGTTAAAATTTTGAGCATAACATCAATATCAGAGAGACGGGGTACATCGTAGATGGTATAGGAACCTCCGGTAAGCACGGTAGCCGCCAGAATGGGGAGGGCAGCGTTCTTCGCGCCCTGAATACGCAGTTCTCCCGAAAGAGGGGTTCCTCCCTCAATCACGAATGACTCCAAGATTTCACCTCCGTTTACCCCTCGCCCACCACCAATACTTCCGGAACAAGTCGTACCTGGTAATGTTCATCAATGATTTCGATAACCCGTTCCATGAGGTCGAGGACATCCTGAGCCGTCGCGTTTCCTCGATTTACGATGAAATTGGCATGCTTCTCCGAAATTTGCGCACCTCCGACAGTAAGACCTTTAAGCCCAGCGCTCTCAATCAGGCGCCCCGCATGGTCTCCTGGCGGATTGCGGAATACGCTGCCTGCACATGGCATAGATAGCGGCTGCGTTTGACGCCGCCGGTCTTTATATGCCGCCATATGGCTGGCGATTGCTTTACGGTCGCCGTATTGGAGCCTGAATACGGCATTTACCACAACACCTCTCCGCTCTTTCTGTAACACGGACGTGCGGTAGCTGAAACCGAGTTCTTCCGGAGAAAGCCAGACCAACTCTCCATTTTCGAGTAACACTTCGGCCGATTTAAGAATACGTGAAACGTCAGAGCTATGCGCACCTGCATTCATATAAACTGCGCCGCCTACCGTACCTGGAATACCGCCGGCAAATTCAAGCCCGGTCAATCCCTCTTTCCCGGCCATCACTGCTAATCGTATAAACGAATAGCCAGCTCCCACCTCTACCTCTTCCCCGTTAAAGGTAAGGTGATCAAATCCTTCAGCCAGTTTAAAGACAACGCCGCGGATCCCTTTATCCCGTACAAGCATATTCGAACCTCTGCCTAGCACTTGCCATGGCACATTATACTTGTGAACGAGCTTCATACTGTAAGCCAACGCCATTTTATCAGTCGGTTCAACAAGAATGTCTGCCGGTCCGCCGATTTTCCACGTCGTGTGGTTTGCCAGCGGTTCATTAATAAGCACTGTTCCGATGTTGGCTTCTTTCAGCTCTTTAATCAGCTTCTGCATATATAGAACCTCCTCTATGAATCCCTACCTGGTATGCAACGCCCTATGGGTCACGCGCCTAGGATAATGTATGCTCGCCCCGCCCACTATGTTACAGTCAGGCGCGGGCAATCGCTTTTAATTCGTTATAGACAAGCGTAGCCGCATCGGGCTGTCCGAGCGCTTTTGCCGCACTGCGCATCGTTTTTATCCGCTTATCGTCTTTAAGTACTGCGTCAATTTCCGCCAGCATGGCAGAACCACTTAACTCTGGTTCAATAATGACGCGAGCTGCGCCTTGCTCCTCTAGCCACCTTGCATTTTTCTCTTGGTGATTGTTCGTCACATAAGGTGAAGGAATAAGAACGGAAGGCAGACCAAGTGCTGTAATCTCCGCAAGAAACGATGCGCCGGCACGGTTTACGATTAAGTCGATGCCCGCCAACACTTCCGGCATATTATAAATAAATGGGCGCACAGTCATGTTTACGGGCAGTTGTCCGTTTCGACGGATCGCTTCTATCGTTTTCTCGTAATGCACTTCGCCAGTCACATAAATGAAATGATAATCAGGATAATCAGAAAGTGCGGCCGTCATGTCAATTACCGCTTCGTTAATAGCTCTAGCTCCACGGCTCCCCCCCACGATCAATACATACCTCTTACCCGGAGGTACATTCAACGAAGCAAGCCCTGCAGCTCCGTCTGCCAAAGCAACTTCCGTCGCACGAGGATTGCCAGTCACCACGGTTTTCCCTTGTGGAAAATGAGTCGCCGAGCCTGAGAATGTTACGGCTACACGGCTTGTATAACGTGACAAAAATTTATTAGTTAATCCAGGAATCACATTCTGCTCATGAACAAGCGTCGGTATGCCAAGCGCACTTGCAGCGTATACAACCGGACCGCACACGTAACCGCCGGTACCTACCACAACATCCGGTTTAAAATCCTGGATAATCCGCTTCGCCCGACGGGTCGCCTTGAGAAATCTGGCAATGGTTTTTACATTATCTAGCGAAAGACTACGCTTGAACCCGGTAATGTACACCGATTCAAAAGCTATCCCTTCCTTTGGTACAATTTGAGCTTCCAACCCTTTTTCCGTTCCAATGTATAAAATGCGAGAGTCGGGCTCATGCCGCTTAATTTCTTTTATAAGTGCAAGAGCGGGATATATATGGCCACCTGTCCCTCCCCCGCTAATAACAATATTCATATGAACCTGGCTCCTTTTATATCAAACTATTGTATTTCCATTGTCATCATATTCTACGGAATAAAGTCGAAATGCAGGGCACCCGCCGAGCTGATTTCTTTTCTGCCTACAAAAGCAGCGCCTGTATACGTGCGTCCAAGCGAGAGCCGCGGAAGCACGTATAACTAGACTAAAAAGAAAGGCTATGGCTTTGCGCCCTGCATCCCGACATAAAAACTGCATAATCCTTAACACCAAAACTACCGTTTTCTATTGTACACTGTCTGTCTACATCTTGGAATAGCGAGAAATATTTAAGAGAACTCCAATTCCTGTAAGCATAAGTGTAAGCGAAGAACCACCATAGCTAAGAAACGGAAGCGTAATACCCGTTACTGGAAACATGCCAGTGACTACCCCTACATTAATAACAACCTGAATCGCCAGCATCCCAATAATTCCAATTGCAAGCAGGCTGCCAAACAAATCGGGCGCTGTCACTGCGGTACGCATGCCTCGCCATAACAACAGCAGAAACAGCAGGAGCACAGTCGCCCCTCCGATAAATCCAAGCTCCTCAGCCAAAATCGAAAAGATAAAGTCATTATACGGTTCGGGCAAATACAGGAATTTCTGTCGGCTCATTCCGATTCCTAGTCCCATCAACCCACCCGGTCCGATCGCATATAATGATTGAATTAATTGATAGCCAGCGCCAAGTGGGTCCGACCACGGATCGATGAAGGACGTTATTCGTTTAATCCTGTAAGGCGCGGCCAGCACAAGCCCTATAAAACCGATTGCTCCAAGCATAGCCAAACCAAGCAAATGCTTCATCCGTGCACCTGCCACGAAAATCATCAATACAGAAGTACCGAACAATACCGTACCTGTTCCAAGATCCGGTTGAAGCATAATCATTCCGAATGCTAGAAAGACGATGCCCAGTGTAGGTACTAGTCCTTTAGTAAATGAACCGATGTCTTTCTGGTTATCTGACAGCCATTTTGCTAGAAATGCGGCCATTCCCAACTTCATAAACTCCGCCGGCTGAATTCCAAATGCGCCAATACCCAGCCAACTCTTTGCTCCATTAACCTCTTTACCAATAATCAGAACGATAATCAGCAGGAAGAAACAAAGAATGAGGCCCGGCTTCGCCCATCTTTTCCATACCCAGTAATCTACGTTCATTGTTACAAACATCGCCGCAATACCGAGTGTGGCAAAAATAAGCTGGCGCTTGGTGAAAAAGAATGGATCGCCTTTCTGGGCGGCGACCACGGCACTTGAACTGTATACCATGACCACGCCAATCGCCAGCAGCACAAATGTCACGACAATAATAATAAAATCAGGAGTTGAACGGGCCTTTGTCACGCAAAACACCTCTTACAGCGCAGAATTTGCCGCACCCTGCCGCCTGTCCGTTCAATCACCTGATTTTGATTAAACCTTCAAACAGCGGTTACGGGCTTGTTTTAAGCTTATGCACGGATTGCTTAAACAAGACCCCCCGCTCCTCAAACGATTTGTACATGTCCCAGCTAGCACACGCCGGTGAGAGAAGTACAATGTCGCCTTCCCGAGCAATGGACTTGGCTTCGGCAACCGCATCAATAACAGTATCGACGCGCTTGGTCCGAATAATCCCCGCATCTTCCGCTCGGGCTAACAATTTTTCTGCGGTCTGCCCATATGTAATAACTGCTTTGACATGTCGGCGAAGCAAAGGTACCAATTCATGGAAATCGATACCTCGATCAAGCCCACCACCAATCCAAACGATCGGAGCCGAAAATGAGTCGAGCGCACGGCTGGCTGCTTCCGGATTGGTTGCTTTTGAGTCATTATAGTATTTAACTCCATTGATTTCATCTACAAATTCGAGTCGATGTTCTACACCGGAAAACGTACGCAACACATGGCGGAGTGCTTCCATATCTGCACCGGATGCCCGGGCCACACAAATTGCCGCCAGCATGTTCTCTACGTTGTGAGCACCCGGCAATGCTAACTCTTCTAAGCGAACCACTACCTCTTCCTCTGGTGATTTGTCTAGCTTATCCGCTAGGGTGCCTGATAAAGAACGTTTGAATACGATGGCCCCATCCCGTAAGAAGGCACCCTGCTCTACCTCTTCTGTTACACTAAACCAAAGAATTTGCGAACGAATTTCTTCAGCCAGATTACGGCAGATTTCATTATCATAATTCAGTACGGCCACATTTGACTCATCCTGATTCATGAAAAGCTTACTTTTGCTATGTACGTAATCTTCTTTTGTTTTATGATAATCCAAATGTGCATCATATACATTTAGCAGACACGCGATCACCGGGCGGAACTTTCTTGTCCCTTTGAGCTGAAAACTGCTAAGCTCAGCTACCAGCACCTGATTCGTCTTCGCTTGCAGCGCCTGTTCGCTTAGCGGGGTCCCGATGTTGCCAGCTACGATCGGCGCGAGGCCGCCCTCTTCTAGCATGCGGCCAATCAATGTCGTAGTTGTCGTCTTACCATTCGATCCAGTAATGCCGATAAGCGGTGCATCCGACAGCTCGTAAGCAATCTCTACTTCTGTGACAACCGGAATACCGAGTGATTCCGCTTTCTGAATTGGCGCTACCGTATATGGGATGCCTGGGTTTTTAATTACAATATCAACATCCGGGTTTACAATATCGTCCGGATGCCCACCACAGATAACAGAAATTCCTTCCTTCCGGAGCAATTCTGCTTCTTCACATTCATTCTCTGGTTTTTTATCGTTGACCGTAACAACGGCACCACACGCTTTCAGCGTGCGAGCTACGGCGGCTCCGCTCTTGGCAAGGCCGAGCACAACCGCTTGTTTTCCCTTATATAACGTTCTTCCTTCTTCAATGGACATCAGCTTAACACCCCAATATATACGCCCAGGCTTGCGCAAATCAATCCTGCAAACCAGAAAGTTACTACGACTCGCCATTCGGACCAGCCGCCTAACTCATAATGATGATGCAATGGACTCATGCGAAACACCCGTTTTTTACGTGTTTTGTAAGAGAGTACTTGAATAATAACAGATAAAGCTTCCATAACGAACACACCGCCGATAATGATGAGCAGAATTTCCGTCTTTGTAAGAATAGCAATCCCGGCAATAGCTCCGCCCAGTGCGAGCGAACCTGTATCTCCCATAAATACTTTAGCTGGATGCGCATTGAACACGAGAAAACCGAGCACAGCTCCTACTACTGCAGCAGCAAAAATAGCAATGTTCATCTGACTCGACATCCAGGCAATAACCGCATATGCGCTGAATGCAATCGCACTGGTCCCTGCAAGCAGCCCATCCAGACCATCTGTCAAGTTGACTGCATTGGACGCACCGATAGTCATGATGAGTACAAGCGGCAAATAGAGCCATCCCATATCAATGCTCCAATGAATTCCCGGGATGGAAATGGTCGTATCATATCCATTACGGATGAGTACATAGTAGAATACCGCTCCAATAACCAGCTGACCGAACAACTTTTGTTTTGCAGTCAGACCTAAGTTACGCTTCATTACAATTTTGATAAAATCGTCTAAAAACCCGATGAGCCCATAGCCTAGCGTAATAAAAAGAAGTAGAAAAATCTCGACCGATTGGTTGGCGAATTTAATAGCGGTGAACGTAAGGGCAAGCAAAATGATAATCCCGCCCATTGTCGGTGTCCCCGCTTTTTTCTGATGTCCTTTCGGTCCTTCTTCACGAATCGCCTGGCCAAACTTCAACCGTCTCAGAATAGGGATGAAGAGCGGAGCGAGAAGCACAGCAATTAAAAAAGCTGCGGCAATGGAAAAAAACAAAACCCGTACAAGCATTGTACGCCCTCCTTTCTATAATCTCCTCATCCTATTTCTTCTTTTCTAGTATGGCTTGATGCGCCTCTTCTTTATCATCGAAGTGGATGGTTTTATCTTTTAAAATTTGATACGTCTCATGGCCTTTACCGGCGATGAGCACGACATCCTTAGGTCCTGCTCTGTGAATCGTTTCACGAATCGCTTCCCTGCGGTCCACCTGGGTGAAATACTGGTCTTTATCAATGCCATTCGCAACCAGACCTTCTACCATATCGTCGATAATCGCCTGCGGCTCTTCCGAGCGTGGATTGTCAGATGTAATGACTGCTATATCAGCATAACGTGCAGCAATCGTGGCCATAATCGGGCGTTTCGTCCGGTCACGGTCACCACCACAGCCTACAATGCAGTACACCTTGCCCTCAGCAAACTCGCGAACAGTTTTCAGCACATTTTCCAGACTGTCAGGTGTATGGGCGTAATCGACGATAACTGTATAGTCCTGCCCTGCATCTACACGCTCAAACCTGCCGCGTACACCTTCCACCTGCTCCAATGTCCGCTTAATTGTATCAAGGGAGATGCCCTCTACAAGGCAAGCCGCCGTAGCCGCCAGCACATTATACACATTGAAATTACCGATCATGCGCAATGTCAAGTCAACGCTTCCTGCAAATGTCTCTAGCTTCAGCTTTGTACCCCTGGCTGTAATCGAGATATCTCTGGCACGTACATCCGCCTCTCCCTGAATACCATATGTAATAACCTGTGCCGGTGTTATACGGGCGAAGGTCTCGCTTGCCGGGTCATCTATATTCAGTATGGCGTATTTCATACGCTCCCTATCATACTCATTGCCAAGCTGGGAAAACAAGAGCCCTTTCGCCTGCAGATAATTCTCCATCGTTTTATGGTAATCGAGATGATCCTGCGTCAGATTGGTGAATACGCCTGTGGTAAATCGCACACCGCGTACCCGTCCCATATCAAGTGCATGCGAGGATACTTCAATAGCCGCATATTCAGCACCCTTATCTTTCATCCAGCGAAAGGCACGGTGCAAATCAAGCGCTTCCGGGGTCGTATTCTTTACTTCACGAACTTCATCCGCAATACGCATCTCAATCGTACCGATAATGCCGGTTGGATGCCCCGCCTCTCCTAAAATGCGTTCAATTAAATGTGTAGTGGTCGTCTTACCATTCGTTCCTGTCACCCCGATAACTTTCATCCGGTGCGTCGGTTGGCCGAAGAACCGATCTCCAAGCACAGCCATTGCCCGCCTTGTATCTGGCACATAAATAACAGGAACGTCGGCTTCAACCGATCGCTGTGCTAAAATAGCCACCGCGCCCTGAAGAACGGCTTTCTCGGCAAAATCGTGTCCATCCACTGTAAAACCGGGCAAGCAAATGAACAAATCGCCCGGCTTCACCTTGCGCGAATCTATTTCGATCCCCGTGATTTCTGTTTTCACGTCCCCTGTTGTCCGCCACAGAGCGAGAGGTGCCAGTAACTCTTCTAGTTGCATTGTCCTTCTCCTTCTTTCTTTCCCGCGGTTCTCCCGCTTCGTCTCCATCTATAACTCATAACGAATTTATTGTAATGCTCTTTGTTTTATTTGTCACCCAAATAAACACGAATTGTCGCGCCTTCTTCTATTCTCGTGCCCGGTTGCGGCGATTGGTAGGATACTTTAGTACCGCTACCTGCAATGTCAAGCGGGAAGGCATAATATGAAGCAGTAATATCCTTACGTTCCATGCCGATAAGATTCGGCACCTGTACGATTTTTTTGTCGGGATACTGATATTTTTTGTCCATCTGCTGCGTACGAAGTGGTACTTTCATATGGTGTAGAGAGGACTCCAGAATATTGCGCACGATCGGTGCGGCCACAAGACCTCCGAACTGAATGCCTTTCGGATTGTTTATAGCGGTATAGACAAGAATTTGCGGATCGTCTGCAGGTGCGAAACCGATGAACGATACGATATGTTTACTCTTCGAATACACGCCGTTCTCTACCACCTGGGCCGTCCCGGTTTTTCCCCCGACACGGTAGCCGTCGATGTAGGCATTGCGCCCTGTACCATTAGCAACGACGCTCTCAAGCGCTTGACGCACTTCAGCAGATGTTTCCGGAGAGATGACCTGGCGGACTGACTGGGGCTTATTCTCCTGTACCGTCTTACCGGTTTTCGGATCGTGCCATGACTTAGCAAGGTGCGGCTTCATCAGCTTACCACCATTAATCGCTGCCCCTACTGCCTGCACCTGCTGGATGGGAGTGACGGAAACCCCCTGCCCGAACGCTGTAGTGGCCAACTCTACCGGTCCTACCCGGCTTAGCTTAAACAGCACACCGTTCTCTTCACCAAGCAAATCGATGCCCGTCCGCTTTCCAAAACCGAATTGATTGATGTAATGAAAGAGCCGATCCTTACCAAGACGTTGCCCCAGCAATACAAAGCCCGGGTTGCATGAATTCTGCACTCCTTCGAGGAACGTTTGCTGTCCGTGTCCGCCTCGCTTCCAGCAGCGTAGTGTTGCACCAGCTACTTTAATAGAGCCTGGGTCATTAAACATATCTTTATTCAGGTCGACCTTTTTATCTTCAAGAGCGGCGGCAAGCGTAATAATCTTAAACGTGGATCCCGGTTCATACGTCTTCCAAATCGGCAAATTTCGGTTGTATGTCTCCACAGGATAGTCCTTATAATGCCCAGGATCATAATTGGGGCGACTCGCCATGCCCAACACTTCCCCCGTTTTCGGTGAAAAGGCAATAGAAATCGCATCATCCGGCTCGTATACGGCCATTGCCTGATCGAGCTCACGTTCAATAATGCGCTGGATATCCGCATCAATCGTCAAGTATAAATCCTGGCCATCCACCGGAGGAATAAATCGTTCGGACAAGCCAGGCATTTTTTGTCCGGCCGCGTTTGCTCCATACGTAACATGCCCCCTCTTACCCTGAAGCTTTTCATTATATATACGCTCCACTCCGGTCAGCCCTTGATTGTCTATCCCCGTAAATCCAAGCACATGCGCCGCTAACGAGCCGTTCGGATAATAGCGCTGACTATCTTCCACTAGTCGAATACCCGGAATGTTAAGCGCCTGCACCTGCTTTGCTACTTCTTCGGAAATACGGCGTCCCTTTGGCACGCGTACGATACGTTCACGTCGGCTAATTTCCTTTAGAATTTTCTGTTCCTCAGCTTTTAGAATGGGTGCAAGCTTACGGGCAGCATCAGGTTTGTCTTGAATCTGTGCAGGAATCGCCATGACAGACGGCACGCTTATATTGTATGCCAGTACTTCGCCATTACGATCCAGAATGCGCCCTCGCTTTGCTTCAAATGGAATATCACGTGTCCATAAGTCTTCAGCATCCTCTCTTAACGACGGACCCTGCCAAAGCTGCACATAGCCAAGGCGTGTAATCAACAGCAGAAACAACAGGGAGCCCAGCAGTAGCGCAATAAAAATGCGTCGTCGAACGGTAACACCGGATACACGCAATGTCTTTCTCCTCCTCATCGAATGGGTGCGCTCACTTCATCCGCGCAATATATTCTCACCAATACCCTATTCGATGAGTAAAAAAGATAGAACAGGCTTTCCTCAGTTCTCCGCTTTCCGTTCTGTTTTCTCTTTGTCTCCCGTCTTCTTCGACTCCTTCTCAGAATCAGGGGTCGGCACTTCCGACTTCGGTGCTAGCGTAACCGCAAGCTTGTCCCCCTTCTTCAGCGCCGTACCAGGCGGAATGCTCTGATTGATGACATATCCTTCTCCACTAATGCCCGATGCTTGAATACCCAAAAGCGACGACAGCTCCATCACTTCGCGCAGCGTTTTACCGCGTAAGTCCGGCATCTTCACTCCTTCTTTGGAGGTTAGTATATATACGTTCGTTCCTTTTGTAAGCTCCGCGGACGCTTGCGGATACTGTCCGACCACCGTCTTGCCCGATCCTAACACCTGGGCTGTCAAGCCGGCTTCCTTTAACGCCTGTTTGCCTTCCGTGACCGTTTTCCCTGCAATGTCTGGCATAGCAGTCGACTCATCCTTCGTAACTTCTACAGTTTTGCTGTCCGTTTTATCAGGTGACAGCTTCAAATAATGTAGGCTGCGTTCCATGACGGATTTAAAAATCGGCGCCGCAATGATTCTTCCGCCTGCTGACGGCGTATCAATATGCGGCTGATCGACTACAACGAAGATTAAGAGCTTCGGATTATCTTTTGGCGCAAAGCCAATAAATGAGTTAATATATTTACCTGCAACATAGCGACCTTTCTCGGCAACCTGAGCCGTTCCGGTTTTACCAGCCACCTCATAGCCCGGCAGCGCGAACGGCTGACCGGTCCCGTTCTTCTCATTCACAACTGCGCCTAGTAAATCGCGCGTCTGCTTAGCTGTCTCCTCGGAGACAACGCGGCGTACCATCTGAGGCTTATTCTCCTGAATTACCTGATTTGTTTTGGCGTCTCTTATTTCCTTAACGATATATGGCTTCATTAGCTTTCCGCCGTTTGCGACGGCCCCTACTGCTGCTACCTGTTGAATAGCGGTTACCGATACACCTTGACCGAACGTAATGGAAGCTACATCACGCGGATAGTATTTACGTTTCGGATTGAAAGACCCCTTCGCTTCGCCGGGGAGGTCAATCCCCGTCTTCTGTCCGAATCCAAACTTCTCAAGATAGCTAAACAGCTTTTCTTGACCGAGCATTTTATAGCCAAGAAGAACAAACGCGATATTACTAGAGCGCTTGACCCCATCCCGATATGAAATCCTGCCCCAACCGATCCCACGGTTATGGTCACGAATCGGCTCGCCAGGTACACCTCTATACGTACCCGACATGTACTTATCATTGGGATTAAATTTTTTCTCTTCGATGGCGGCGGCAAGCGTCGCAATCTTAAACGTCGAACCCGGCTCGAAATTCTCTGTAATAACCGGATTGTAGAATTTCTTAATATCTGTCGGAGCATTCGGGTTGAACGTCGGTCGAGTGCCCATACCGAGGATTTGTCCGGTATTCGGATCGGCTACTACTACGCTGACACCTTCCATCTTATACTTGGCAGTCGTCTGATTCAGCGCATCTTCGACATAGCTTTGAATCTGGTGGTCAATCGTCAGTATAACCTTATTCCCGTCCTTGGCCGGTTTATATGATTCTACCCCATCCGGCAACTGGTTCCCGTGCGCGTCTTTTTTGAACGTAAAGCTCCCTTTCTGTCCCTTCATCTGCTCATCAAACATACTTTCAATCCCCATCTTCGCTTCGCCTTCTAGATTAGTATAGCCGATGACGTGCGATGCGAATGCGCCAGACGGATAGTAACGGCGTGATTCTTCATACAGCCCGATACCTGGAAGATTAAGTTCCTTTATTTTGTCCGCTGTTTCCTTCGGAATTTTCCACCCACCCGGGCGAAGCTCTACCTGCTTCGAGTTTTTTGTCAGGCGCTCCATGATTTTTTCCTGGGACATGTTGAGAATCGGCGCAAGCTTAGCTGCTGTCATTTCCGGATCAGCAACATAGTTTTTATTTCTATCATCATTGGAATATGGCTTTAGACGCGCAATGACCGTGTACGCCTTGCCTTGATAGGCAAGCAGGTTCCCGTTGCGGTCGGTAATATCGCCGCGCTTAGGGTTAATTGCAGCACTTCGTTCCCATGTATTCGTCGCTTTCGCCATAATCTCAGTGTTATCCACATATTGAATCCAAAACGTGCGCAAAATGAGCGCAAAAAAGGAGAGCGTAAATAGCCCCCCCATCAATAACGTACGCAGGTTGATTTTTTTTCTCATCTCGCATCCTCCTAGTTCGAGGCTGTGCCGCCTTTAAATACCCGTACTGTATCATCAAGCTTGGTCAATCCCATTTGTTCAGCAATACTACGAATCCGCTCCGGTTTGCTCAATTCGTCGATTTTGGCATGGAGCTCTCCGTTCTGCTCCGTTACCTTCTTCACTTCTTGCTTTGTCTCAAGGATTTGATAGTTATAATGCGAGATTTTCGCGTAACGGGCGATGAGAAACGTGGACACGATGACGAGCGCAATGACAACAAAAAAGTAAAGCAATTTCTCTCCGGAGCTGATGCCAGGGCGAATCGTCACGCGCTTCTTCTGAATCGTACGCTGTTTCGGCTTCGGTTTCTGCTCAATCCGTGTGGCTAGATTTCCTTGGTTGTATGGCCGCAAAACATTCGTCTCCTCCTTTGCCTATTTTTCTACTTTCTCCGCAATCCGTAGCTTCGCCGAACGTGCTCTGCGGTTCTCGTTTAATTCGGCTTCTTCCGGTACAATCGGTTTGCGTGTAATGACCTTCAGTGTCGGCTTGTTGCCACAAGCGCACTGGGGAAAATCTGGCGGACATACACACCCCTTGCTGTACTCCTGATAGATCTGTTTGCAAATTCTATCTTCTAATGAATGAAAGGTAATGACGCTTGTCCTTCCACCTGGAGCAAGAAGTTCTATCCCTGCTTCCAATGCTTCTTTAAAAGCGTTCAGTTCGTCGTTCACCGCAATGCGAATAGCCTGGAATGTCCGCTTTGCCGGATGTGGACCAGTGCGTCTGGCTGCAGCTGGAATACCGCGCTTAATTAGTTCGACCAGCTCACCTGTCGTAGTAATCGGATTTCTCTTGCGCTCGCCCGCAATCTCCTTGGCGATACGGCGTGCGAACTTCTCTTCGCCGTATTCGAAAAGAATGGAGGCGATTTCTTCCTCCGGCCATTCGTTAACAACTTCATACGCGGACAATAGCTGCGTGCGGTCCATCCGCATATCAAGCGGTGCATCCGCATTATAGCTAAAGCCACGCTCAGCCTCATCCAACTGTGGTGAAGATACGCCCAAATCGAACAATACTCCGTCAATCTGCGGAATATGTAACTCTTCAAGCACTTCTTTCAGACGACGAAAATTGCTTTTCACAAGCGTAACATGTTCCATGTACGGCGCGAGGCGCTCTTCTGCGTTAGCGAGAGCGATATCGTCCTGATCAATGGCAATAAGACGTCCCCCTCCACTAATCTTTGATGCGATTAATGAACTGTGGCCGGCACCCCCAAGCGTACAATCCACATAAATTCCGCCCGGCTTAATGGCCAAGCCGTCCACTGCCTCTTGGTGCAGCACCGTGATGTGATGGAACATTATTTATCCTCCTTGCATCCTACTACAAATCAAAATCAACAATTTTTTCCGCAATCTCATTAAAATAATCACCGGATGTGGACGTATACGCTTCCCACGCCGTCCGGCCCCAAATCTCAACTCTGTTGGATACGCCAATAACGACGCATTCTTTTTCAATTTGCCCATGCTTACGCAGAGCGGGTGGTATGCTTACTCTTCCCTGCTTGTCCGGTGCGCATTCAGTCGCGCCGGAGAAAAACAAGCGGGTAAACGCACGGGCATCAGCCCTGGTAAAAGGGAGGTTCTTCAGCTTGCTTGTCAGCACGCTCCATTCTTCCATTGAATAAACAAACAAACAACGGTCTAAACCGCGCGTCATTACGAAGCGTTCGCCCAGTTCTTCCCGAAATCGGGAAGGAACCGTCAGTCGTCCCTTATCATCGAGGGTATGCTCGAACTCTCCCATGAACACGCATTCTCACCTACCTGTTTGCATTTCCCTCCACTTTCCCCCACATTATACCACATACGTATTCTAGCTTATAAACCGAAATCCTTCTATAAAAATTTAGGAAGTTTTGTGGAATTAGCGCTAATTGCATAAAAAAAATGTCGAATGAGTGAACGAACTCATTCGACATTATGATTTTTAGCCTATTCTTCTTTCCAGCTTTCCAGATACGCCTTTTGTTCTTCGGTCAAAATATCTACACCTAATCCTAAAGCTTCTAGCTTTAGACGTGCTACTCGTTCATCCAACTCGTATGGCACGTTCAGTACGCGCGCTCCGATTTCTTCATACTTCTCGTTAACATATGCAAGTGAAATAGCCTGCAGCGCAAACGTCATATCCATAATTTCCGCCGGATGTCCATCGCCTGCTGCCAGATTGACGAGACGTCCTTCCGCCAATAGATAAATTTTACGCCCATCTTTTAACACATACTCCTCGATGTCTTTACGCACAACACGTTTGGATGTAGCAAGCGCTTCAAGCTCTTGTTTGTTGATTTCAATATCGAAATGACCTGCATTGGATAAAATAGCGCCGTCTTTCATCGCTTCCATATGTTCGCCGCGGATAACATCGCGGTTTCCTGTTACTGTCACGAAGTAATCGCCATGCTTAGCTGCTTCCGCCATCGGCATTACCTCAAAGCCATCCATATATGCCTCAATTGCCTTGATGCCATCAATTTCAGTAACGATAACCTTGGCGCCAAGTCCTTTCGCGCGCAACGCCACGCCGCGTCCGCACCAGCCATAACCGACGACGACAACTGTCTTGCCGGCTACTACTAGGTTTGTTGTACGGTTGATGCCATCCCATACAGACTGTCCCGTACCATAACGATTATCAAACAAATATTTGCAGTACGCATCGTTTACCGCAATCATCGGGAATTTCAGTTCACCGGATTTCTCCAGCGCACGATTGCGGATAACGCCTGTGGTCGTCTCTTCGCAGCCACCGCGCACTTGCGTCAGCAGATCTGGACGCTCAGAATGCAAAATTGTTACGAGATCTCCACCATCATCGATAATTAAATCCGGTTTTGTCTCAAGCGTTTTAATCATGTGCTCTTTATACTCAGCCGGTTCTGGATTGTACTTGGCAAACACCGTAATACCATCTTCTACAAGAGCGGCCGCTACATCATCCTGCGTAGAAAGCGGATTACTACCTGTAATCGTTACGTCTGCGCCTCCTGCTTTCACTACTTTTGCAAGGTATGCCGTTTTCGCTTCCAGATGAAGCGAGATAGCTACTTTCAAGCCTTTGAACGGCTGTTCTTTTTCGAACTGTTCACGGATACGGTTCAATACCGGCATATGTTCTTTAACCCAATCAATTTTCAGATGTCCGCTCGGCGCAAGGCTCATATCGCGCACAATACTTTTTTCCGTTGTATTCAAAATGTCAGCCTCCCATTTCTAATCAATGGATACCGCATAGTGGCCGGGCGATATTTCGTACGGATACGAAGCAAACTCCCTAAACCAATCCATGCCGTATTTGTTAAGATAACCAAATATATTGTAAACGCGTTCCTGTGGTTTGTCCAATGGAAACAATGAAAGGGCCACCTTATCAAATTGGCGCAAGGCCGCTTCGTGCTGTTTAATAAATGCAGCCTGAATTTTATGTTCGTAATAAACGACCTGTTCTAAGACTTTCTCCAAATTTTTCTCGCCCAGCTTTTGTAAACCGCGCTCGATGTCCGTCGCCTCTTGAATGAGAGGTTCATACAATTGTCTGATACTTTCTCTTGCATCCGCGAATTTCTGTTCAAGGTGATGCGTATCCTGGGCAATTAAGAACTGTTCCCTTTTCTCTGCAAGTCGTAGGAGCGCATCTTCTACACTCAATTCATATTTACGCATATTTTTTTGGACGGCACCCTCCAACAAACTGAATGACAATCGCGGAATAAGTGGCGGCATTTCATACCCCATATGCTGGAAGTATTCGGCGTAAAGCCCCCAGTAGGCAATTTCCCCTGGACCCCCGACAAATGCAAGCGTAGGTAGCAGATATTCCTGCATCAAGGGCCGGGTGACCACATTCGCGCTGAATCGTTCCGGTTGTTCTTCTAATAAAATTAGCAGTTCTTCCCTTGTATACGTCTCGCTGCCATCTCGCGTCCGGAACATACCATCGGAAAGACGCGTTACACCGATCCGCTCTCCCTCTCGATACAAAAAGAACTGTGCATTGGTAGCATCTGTCTCAACCTGCTTATGGTAACCTAATGCTTCCAGCTTTTTGCCCTGTTTGGCTACCGCCTCGTTCATCTCTGCATTCTGTTTAATAATTTGTGTAAACACCGGGACCTCAAGACGTCGCACAAACGGAAGGGCTGCATCCATCAGCACGAGTCCCTGCTCACCGAGCAACCACGCCATTGTTCGGGCGAAAAAGCCAGTCAACGTATCAGACTGATCAGCAAACCGATACAGCCTCTCTTTAATCTCCCCCGTAAACTCTGTTTCAATTTGCTCTGCGAAGTATTCGTTAACCAATGCCTGCATGTCATCTGTATCCATCTGAAGATGCGAGACAGATGACCGTCCTTCTGATTCGGCCGCCAGCTTTACTTTTTTCACCTGAGAATCACGTGTCTGAATATACACATGATTAACTTCTTCGTAGTCATGATCTTCCCCGGCAATCCAAAATACCGGAACGACCGGCTTGCCTAGCCTATTTTCTTGCTCAGTAGCCAGACGAATAATCGTAATGGCCTTGTGAATCGTGTAAAGCGGCCCCGTCAGCACACCTGCCTGTTGTCCTGCTACCGTCACATATGCATCCGAACGACGTAGTTTTTCGATATTTTCTATGGCTCGCGCATGATTGCCAATCTCCTGGTTAAATGCAAGCAATCCGTCCGCTAACTCATCCCGGTGCTTCACCGCATGCGATTCAAGCCATGTGAGACGCTTTTCAAAACTCGCCTGTTCATAGGGAGTATATGGATAGAAGTCCCTTACTATTCCATAGTTATGTATGTAATCATGTACAAGCATCTGGCCGGATGGCAGTTGTACCTGTTCTAACCGCACATGGTTCATCCTTTCTTTCTCTTATTTAAAATAAGTATAACATATAAAGTGAAACTTCGTTATCGTCACATTCAGTAATCGAAAGACACAAAAAAAGATAGACAGGAAGCACTCTCCCCATCTATCTTATCTCTGTTCAGTCTTGAATATGTTTAATTATATCAGTTTCAGCTATATCGGTTTCAGTCCTCGACAAACCAAGCATACGCTGAACGAGTCCCATTACATATCTTTGGTTCTCTTCCAGCTGTTCGGGGAAAAACACTCCAATATGTGTTACCGCTGCTATATAAGTCAATACATGACGCTCAATCCACACGGATTCCTTGGTAGCTTCCGTAAACACATTAAACAGATGCTTTTTCAGTTGCTCATGCGCTCTCATTTGCGCTTTATGCCCTTCATCACGTATTTCCACATTACGCTGCGGGTCTTCAACAATCTCACGCCAGAAACTGGAGTGACGAACAACGAAAGCAAGCAGCAAATCCGTAATAGATTGCAGCTTTTCAACGGTATGCTGGTTCTCGTCACGCGTAATCTCAAAAATCCGAAAATCAAGCTCATCTGATTGCTGAACGAGAATGGCCTGGTACAGTACGGCTTTGTTTGGATAGTAGTTGTAAATCGTACCGACCGCAATGCCCGCCTCTTTGGCGATAGATCGCATATCCGCCTGCCGGTATCCTTTCTCGATAAAAACCTTATGCGCAGCCGCCAGAATACGCTGTCGAAAAGAATGACTCATGTTCCTGCTCCTCAATCGCTATCATTATGTTTCATCATAGCACATCCGCGCACATTCTGAAATGTCAATCAAGGAACAGTACGTATCTAGCATGTCACCGTGCGGATTATACCGGGTAAACCGGATGCTTGCGGTATGAGAATGTCAACTGTTTGCTTCCGTATGCTGCAAGGCGCCCGACAAGCTCTTCTCGCAAGCGGCTTCCTTCCACAATTCCGTCGATGATAAGCTCGGAAGCTAGACGATAAATATCAATATCTTCCTGGTATTCTTTTCGTTTCTCCATTACGAATTTCTGGCGTTCCTGTGCATCCTCAATAGCATTGATTTTGTTGCTATATACAGCATTAACAGCAGCTTCCGGTCCCATAACCGCGATTTGTGCGGTAGGCAGAGCCAGACAGCAATCAGGTTCAAACGCCGGACCTGCCATCGCATACAAACCGGCACCATATGCTTTACGTACGATAATCGAAATTTTTGGTACGGTTGCTTCTGACATCGCCGAAATCATTTTGGCTCCATGACGGATAATGCCTGCACGCTCTACCTTTGTACCGATCATAAAACCAGGAACGTCGGCGAGGAACAGCACCGGAATGCCGTATGCATCACACAGATTAATAAAGCGTGCGGCTTTATCTGCTGAATCAACGAACAGTACACCGCCTTTTACACGCGGCTGATTTGCAATAATTCCTACCGGTTTTCCGTCCATACGGGCGAAGCCAGTAATCAGCTCTGCTGCAAACAGCTTTTTCATCTCATAAAACGAATCTTCATCCACAATGGCCTCAATCAATTCATGCATATTAAACGGCGCATTCTGATTTGTCGGTACGATTTCTTCTACGCTGCGAATCCCCTCTTTCGGCGCTTTCGCTTCGTGCACCGGTGGCTTCTCCTGAAAATTAGCTGGAAAATAAGAGAGGTACTGACGCGCCGATTCGATCGCTTCCTGTTCAGAGGAAGCCAGCACATCACCGCAGCCGCTGACAGAGCAGTGCATGCGTGCGCCGCCCATCTCTTCAAGTGTAACTTTCTCTCCGATCACCATCTCGGCCATACGCGGAGAACCAAGATACATGCTGGCATTGCCTTCTACCATAACAACAATATCGCAGAATGCCGGAATGTATGCACCACCTGCCGCAGAAGGTCCGAACAGTACACATACTTGCGGAACCATACCGGATAGCTTCACTTGATTGTAAAAGATGCGCCCTGCGCCACGACGGCCCGGAAACATCTCAATCTGATCAGTAATACGCGCACCTGCCGAGTCTACAAGATAAATCATCGGTACACGAAGTTTTTCCGCCGTTTCCTGAATGCGGATGATTTTCTCTACCGTCCGTGCTCCCCAGGAACCGGCCTTAACAGTGGAATCGTTCGCCATGACACAGACTGTCTGCCCGTTCACTTTACCGATGGCTGTCACTACACCGTCCGCTGGCAAATCCCCGGCCATAAAGTTGGCAAACAAACCATCCTCCAGTTGAAACTCATCATCGAACAGCAACTTCAACCGATCGCGTACAAACAGCTTATTATGCTCTTTATTTTTCTCATGATATTTCTCCGCGCCGCCACGCTGAACCTGCTCAACCCGTTCGTGAAGCTTCTCCTCCAGCGTCTTATTTATCTGTTGTGTATCGCTCATTCGCACTTTCCCCTTCCGTGCATGTTTTTTTCATTGCCTGCAGTACCCTTGAGGGCAGCGTACGGTTAAGTATCCTCTCCATGAACGTTCCTACTTCTACGACTTCCTCCAGCTTCACTCCTGTCTCCATGCCCATTCCGTGCAACATATAGAGAACATCTTCCGTAGAGATATTGCCGGATGCACCAGGCGCATACGGACACCCGCCCAGCCCACCGATAGAGCTGTCAAATGTGCGGATGCCAGCTTCAAGCGCCGCATAAACGTTGGCAAGCCCGGTTCCACGCGTATCATGAAAATGACCGGCAAGCCTTTCCTCACCAAATAGCCCAATGAGCGAGGTAAAACGTTCTTTTACCTGTCCCGGCGTCCCGACACCAATCGTGTCTCCGATAGATACCTCATATACACCCATACGTAACAATTCTTCTGTCACACGGGCTACTGCCGAAAGAGGTACATCTCCTTCATACGGACAGCCGAATGCAGTCGATACATAGCCGCGTACTTTCATGCCTACCGCCGCTGCCGTCTCGACCACCTCCCGCAATACAGGGTATGTTTCTTCCATCGTTTTATTAATATTGCTCTTGTTATGCGACTCGCTAGATGACATGAAGACTGCAATTTCTTTGATTCCAGTCTGCTGTGCTCGTTCCAACCCTTTCAAATTTGGTACGAGCGCACTGTAGACAACGCCATCTTTTCGCTGAATCCCATTCAGCACGTCTACAGCATCTTCCAATTGTGGAATCCACTTCGGATTGACAAATGAAGTAGTCTCAATTCTACGAATACCAGCACTGACTAATCGCTCAATCAGTTCAATTTTAAGAGAGGTATCAATAATTTCCTTTTCGTTCTGTAGTCCATCACGCGGGCCGACTTCAAATAGGGTAACCCGGTTTGTCATACTGCTACCTCCTTACCCTTCAAGCTCGATCAACACATCTCCTTCGTTGACGAAATCACCTACATTTACTTTTATTGCCGTTACTTTACCAGACACTTCGGCTGCTACGGGTACTTCCATCTTCATTGATTCAAGCATGACTACATCGGCGCCACCCTGCACCTCATCCCCTTCATTCACTAATACATCGATTACTGTACCCGCCATGTTTGCCACGATTTGTTTCATTTTATATTCCTCCCATATTGTATTATTTATTGGTCGCACGCTTCATTTGTTGGACGAACTGTGTTGTGTATATTCCCGCCGCGAACGTTTCATTATGCAGCACGTCGCCAAGCATCGGGAGATTCGTTTTAATGCCCTCGATTACATACTGTGTGAGCGCTTCTTCAGCACGGGTGATTGCTTCGGTGCGCGTGCTTCCGCTAACGATTAACTTGCCTATCATCGGATCATAGAATGGTGTAATGGTTGAACCCGACTCAACGGCATCGTCAACGCGAATCCCTTTCCCTTCCGGTTGTTCATATCTTGAAATTGTACCCGGAGACGGCATAAATGTAACCGGATCTTCAGCATAAATGCGAAGTTCTATCGCATGTCCACGTTGCATTACCTCTTCCTGAGAAAATGTTAGCGCTTTCTCTTCAGCAATCGCCAACTGCATCTCTACAAGATCAAAGCCTGTTACAGCTTCAGTAACCGGATGCTCCACCTGAAGGCGCGTGTTCATTTCCAGAAAGAAAAATTCCTTCTCTCCATTCATGATAAATTCAACGGTTCCGACTCCTGTATAACCAACTGCCTGTGCAGCTTGAACAGCCGTTTGGCAAATCGCCTCCCGTGTCGCATTATCAAGGAACGGAGACGGACTTTCTTCAATTACCTTCTGATGACGTCGCTGAATCGAGCACTCCCGCTCAAACAGATGGATGATCTGGCCATGTTTGTCGCCGGCAATCTGTACTTCGATATGGTGTGGTTCTTCAATATATTTCTCGATAAACATATCATCGTTGCCAAAATACGCTTTCGCCCGTCCCTTGGCGGACTGGAATGCTTTTCGCACTTCTTCTTCATTTTCGCATACTTGCATGCCGATACCGCCGCCACCCGCGCTTGCCTTCAGCATGACCGGATATCCTATGCCCGCTGCGATGTGGCACGCTTCTTCCGCATCTGCGATGCTGCCGTTATATCCCGGAACTACCGGTACCCCCGCTTCTATCATTCGGGCTCGTGCACGAATTTTGTCACCCATGTCCTCCATAACTTCCGGATGTGGACCAATGAACACAATCCCTTCTTCTGCGCATCTTCTCGCAAAGCTCCCATTCTCCGAAAGAAGGCCGTAGCCTGGATGAATTGCGTCGGCCCCCTGTTCCTTGGCGGCCTGTAAAATCGCTTCCATATTCAAATAGCTCTTCGCTACCGGTGGTGGACCGATAACGACCGCTGCGTCTGCTTCACGCACAAAAGGCATGGAGGCATCCGCTTCCGAATGAACCGCAATCGTGCGAATTCCTTTTGCTTTGCATGTCCGTATGATTCGACGGGCGATTTCGCCCCGATTCGCAATGAGAACCGTTTTGATCTCCATTTGCTCACCCTTTCATGCACAATATGTAAAAATCAGTCACTCTATAAATGATATTTTCTACAAAGGATTAAAAATACCTTTCTTACTTTCGAAATTTTTTTAATTGAGTGCCATAAAAAAAGACGGAAGGGCTTACACTACCTGTTCGCCTGTTCCGTCTTTTCTTTTTTATCTGTAATCGACACGCTCGAGATTTCCATTAGCGTCCATCTTAAAACGCGGTTTCACATCAACCTCTTCTTCTCCACCAAGAAATGCCATCTTACGCGCACGATCCATAATCTGAATCAAAGCTTTGTAATCGTCGTTAACGACTTGATAGTCCGACTTCATCAAAGACAGCTCTTCTCTCAGACTCTCATTCTTGGTGCGAAGCTCTTCAAGCTCCTTGCGGCTATCAGCCGCTTCCTTTTCCAACTGTTTCATACGCTTATATGCATCCTTCTGTCCACGCAGAAAACGAATGACGACATCAAGGGAAATTTCCTCCTGCATCTCCTGCTGTCTTACAGCAATCGCCTCATCCACTTCAGCATGAGAGGTTTCTTCTGCTAGACTTGCCTTTTCCATGAGAGGAACCGGAGAAATACTTTTCAGCCTCCGTTTCGCTTTCTTGCGCTCCTGGCGATGGGCCTTAGCGATTTGAATGGCATCTTCATAACGTTTACGCACGGCACTGTTCCAGCGGAATCCACACGCAGCTGCCGTCCTACTGAGACGCTCACCTACTTCTTCGAATGCACATAGTTGGGTACTTCCCTCGCGAATATGGCGCAGCGTCACTTCTGCCAGCAGCAAATCATCATCCGGCGTCCATGCGTCTTGACGTGTTACAGTCATATATAAATCCCTCCGTTTAATTCCAAATTGCCTTGTTACCACTATTTTTATGCACTTACTAGAGTTCATAGAATGATTTTCTAGTAAAATAGTATGTCCAGCGGCTAAAAGATTTAAACGGAAGAAGGTTGGTTTTTTCGTTTATTTTTTCTGCAAAAACTTCTGAACGACATCGTAATGCGCTTCCGATCCCCAGAGAGAGGAGCATAAATCGATTTCTTCTTCGATACATACCTCTCGTGCCAGGCCAGAATCCACCATCTTGGCTACTTTCATGTATGCTTCAATACCTGCAAGCGGCTTATCTGCAATCCGTCCTGCGAACTTCATTACTTTATCATGCAATGCTTCATGCGGAAATACGCGGTCGATAAATCCAATTTCCTTGCCATATGCCGCATCAAACAATTCACCAGTCAGCAGTAATTCCAAGGCGTTGTTCGTACCGATTTTTTCCATCAAACGAGTACCGCTGCCCCAGCCTGTAATAATATGCATGCCGATTTGCACGAAGCCCATCTTCGCCTTATCACTCGCCATACGAAAGCGACATGCGGCCGCGAATTCGCAGCCACCACCGATAGCCGCGCCATTCATCATCGCAATTGTTGGTTTTGCATACCGATCGATTTTACTCAGCAGGCGGGCCACACGCATAAGCATAGGATATGATTTATCCTTTGTGCGCACGGACAAAAATTGATCCAGATCGCCTCCAGATACGAATGCTTTATCTCCCGCTCCTGTGAAAACGATCACTTTTACTTCCTTATCGGACGCAAGCTCATCCAAACAAGTATCCAACTCTTCTACCATTTCGAAGCTAATGGCATTTCGGACACTCGGACGGTTCAATGTAACCAACGCGACACCATCTTGTTTGTCTAGTAAAACCGTATTCACATTATTCCCTCCCCTATACTCCTGAGCGTATGTATATCAACCAAAACGCTTTCGTGGAACCCTATACCTTATCTAATGGTATGTTCAACTAACCTGTTCAGCAGGCGGTGAATCTCGTATTCTGCAAACTTCTGCTGTGCATGTTCCATGTCGATACACCAAACACAACCATCCAAAGTCATCTCGTGTTGGACATCGCAGGCGATCGTTGCCAGTTCACGGGACATATGAAGCATGTCGATGTTTTCCGTAATTTTTTTACGCAACGCAGGCGTAAGCTTGTCTACATTGGCAAGCAGATTCTCGATCGTTTCATATTCGGTAATAAGCTTAATTGCTGTCTTCTCACCTATTCCTTTAACCCCCGGATAATTATCTGAAGCGTCCCCCATAAGACCTTTCACATCAATCATTTGAATCGGGCTTAGCCCCTTCTCAGCGTGCAGCACATCCAGCGTATACACCTTATAATTGGATAAACCTTTTTTCATAATCGCCACATGTACATTCTCTTCGATAAGTTGAAGTGCATCATGATCCCCGGTTAGAATAATAATCTGTGCTTCCTTTGCAAACGTACGACTGAGCGAACCGATGACATCATCTGCTTCGTACCCCGGCACACCTATATTAGGCACTCCGAGTGCTTCTACCATCTCTTTGACCAGTTCAAACTGCGGTAGCAGATCATCCGGCGCTTCTCCCCGGTTCGCCTTATAGTCGGGAAACTTTTCATTACGGAACGTCTTCGCTCCCATATCCCAACAACAAATGATATGGGTCGGGGTGAATGTCCCTATCGCGTCAAAAAAGTACTGCATAAATCCGTAAATAGCATTTGTCGGGTATCCGTTCTTTGCATACATCGGCCCCCGATTTGCCAGCGCATAGTACCCGCGGAACAGCAAACTCATACCATCTACAAGCATAATTTTATGTGGTTGCAACGTCATCTCCTCCATCAATATTGTAGCACAAAAAGCCGACGGGCATGCCCGTCGGCTTTTTACTTGACAAATGTACGTAGCGTTACGCTAACAAATCTTGCATGGCGGTACGATTATAGCCGATGATTAAATTCTCTCCGTCAAAAATAATCGGCCGGCGAAGTAACCTCGGTTCTTCGCTTACCATCTCCAGCAGCTCGGAAACGGTCATGTCTTCGATATCCTTGTCCAATTCTTTGAACTTGCGGCTGCGTGTCGATAAAATATCATCGGTGCCATTGTTAGTCATTTTAATAATTTCTAACAATTCCTCAGCTGAGGGAGGATTTTTGAATAGATGACGCTCATCATATTCGACCCCCTTCTCTTTCAGGAACGCTTTGGCTTTACGGCAAGAGGTGCAGCTTGGATAAGTAAAAAATGTTAGGTGATGCTCACTCATCCCCGGTCATCTCCTTGTCAACTATTCGCATGTTATCTATATAAATTAGCTTGATACATTGACATGCTTTTGCGGAGCGAAGTATGACAAGAGAAAGGAAGGGAGGTTGGAAAGAGAATGCCAGATTTCTTCATTATCTACGCATAGAATGTCCCAACATCCTACTTCTTTCCCACCTCGCACCACGATACAATTATTAAAAAGTGAAACAACGTTCATATGTAACAAATATATAGCTTATAAATAATGTAAAGTGAATAGAGAATAGGAATACCTACCATCTTTAATTTATTTAATTATATTATTGGGTTTATTTCTATGTCAATAGTGTTTACAAAAGTTTCATTTACCCTTTCCTTTATTTGTACTATAATTAACCCCAGATATAAGAAATAATGAGGGGGACTACCAGTGGAAAATGAAACTTTAAAATTGACCAGCGTACTTGCTGATCCAACCCGTTTTTCCATTTACCAATACATTGTGTCCAACCACCGGGCCGTTACTGTACAGGAAATTGCTGACCAATTCGATATTCATCCAAATGTTGCGCGTCTTCACCTGACAAAGCTTGAGGATGTGAACCTGCTGGATTCCACTTCGGAAAAAACCGGTAAGGGCGGTCGTCCAAGTCGTTTGTATTCTTTATCTGATCAGGTCATCAGCCTACAGTTCCCACCGCGCGACTATCAATTGCTGGCCAATATCGCTATCGAAACACTGATTTCTCTGGGTGAAGCCGGACAGAAGGCGCTTTACGAAATGGGACGCAAATTTGGGCATGAGGCGGCAAGACAAGCTATTGAGAAAGAGCGGACCAGCATTAGCGAAATGAACCCAGAGGAAAAAATCGCCTCTATTCACCGTTTAGTGCTTGCACAGGGACTTAACCCTGAAATCGAGCTTATCGGTGAACAAAATCTTCGTTTCCGCGTATACAATTGCACGTTCAAAGAAGCTGCGTCAAAAAATCCACAGAGTATCTGCCGGATGCATCACGCGCTTCTGCTCGGTATTTTCGAGACATACTTCGGCGAAAACATTTCATTAATCGAAGAGAATTCGATGCTAGCAGGATGTAAGTCCTGCGACTATACGATGTTGCGCCTTTCCTAATAATGTGTCATATAATAGACAAACCTTCGCGTTTACAGTCTTTACCTATTGGATTATAATAATAATGATTGATAGGGTTATCTACAACAGCAGTAAAAGGAGGGAATTAGAATGGCACGCATGTACCGCGTCCTGGCATTTTTCTGCCTGGTCATTGCGCTAATGGGGTTATGGGGTGGCTTACAAGCAATGGCATTGTTATTTTTCGCTCAAACGGGCATGTTCCTTGCTTTAAGCTTTGTTGAGCTTTCTGAAAGAACGTACATGATGATTTTTATGACTTATCTGCTGTTAGCGTTTACGGGCTTCATGTTTTACGCTTTCTTCGGTGACTATCCGACAAACCTTGAAGGTGATCATGCAAGCGCAATCGTAAACACGGTGTCCTCATTCTTATAATACATGTAAAAACGGAGCGGAAAAACCCCCTCCGTTTTTTCTATGCTTTCGCTTTATTTTTATCTTTGCAGCGTCCAGGGCATACAACATGCAAGTTCTCTCTCTACACACTTCCCCTGAATCAGTACGCGAAATGCGCTGCCCATTCCATCTCCCATAATAAGCTGCCGAATGGCACGGTTTCGTTTTGCTGCCTCATTGCGGAATGGATCTCCTCCTGTATGTTCCTCAAGTTTTTGCAATATGCCTGCCTGCATTAAAAATTGCTGCTGTGTATAAAAACCAAGCGTCTCAAGCCCTTTCTCCTCTGCCACGTCTATCAATGCCGAGAAGTTCACATGGGTTGTAATATCCTGCGCACCGGGCTCTTCATAAGGATTTTCACTCATTGTATGCTCCTTATAACATAGAAGTGTTCCTTTCTTCCGGGAAGGTGTATACAATACACTCCGTTCATATCCGTAGTCAACAGTAAGCGCATAGCCTTCAATCAACCATTCCGCTATGCTTTCCATCCAGCGTACACTGTCCAAATTCACTTCTGTTCGATATCCTTCCAGCGGAGGAATGCCTTCCTGTTTAATATAATCGACAAGCCCATCTGTCGAAAGCGGTCCCAGTCGCTCGGCAAACAACTCATCTCCCTCGTTATTCTCCGTTACATAGATTTCATACCAGCTTCCGTCTCGGTATTCAACGATATGGACAGGGAACGCATCCGGCAGTTCGTTGGATAACAGTATTCCTCGTAATTCCGGCCACATGGCCTTCGCCTCATCCACGCTCTTGTACCATTGTATGTCGACAACATTTCGAAAAGGAAGTAGCGCTTCCTCTTGAAGCACACGATGATACGCACTTGCCTCAATCATCACATATGTTAGAGATGGTACGCATGCAGCAAGACGCCCTGTCTTCTGCAGGGAATGGAGAATTTGTGCACTTAATTGCCCGCTCCCCCCACCCATTTCTACAATCGCCAGCTTAGTGGAAGGAAGCTTGTTTATCATTTCCCATAGCGTATCAGCCAGCACTTCTCCATACACAGAACTAACCGAAGCATTCGTATAAAAATCTCCTCGTTTGCCGATTTTGGTTCTTTCCTGCTGATAATACCCGCCTTCCGGTGAATACAGTGCATATTCCATATAGGTACGGAAGGAAATCATCCTTTCTGTCGTCTCTTGAATTGCTCGCTGGATCGTTTTCGTTACATCCATAGTATCCCTCTCCTACTATACATCTGACTTTATGAATCAATATACTCTTGTAGTTCAAACTACTCTAAAATGTTGAAATATCAAGTGTAATTTATATTATACCTATCAAAAAAAACAATAGATTTTCTATTTAACACTATTGACACAGTTTAAAAAGCAGTTTATTATGTAGTTAACATCCCATATGTAAAACCCAGGGGCATTGCCCCACCCTATTAGTTTAACTCTAATTCTAATCCTCCCCCTAAACACCACCTTTACCCCAAGGTGGTGTTTTTCATTGTAGAAAAGAAACCAGCTCGGCGCCCGCCTTGCTGGTCGATATCAAACTGTCCCTAATTTATTTTTTGCGATTTTAATGCGATCCTTCCCCTGATGCTTAGCACGGTACATGGCATCATCAGCAAGCATAAGCAACTCTTCTTTATTCTGGGCGTGATACGGGTAAGCGGCAAGGCCGATGCTTGCCGTAATCAGAAATGAAAAATCGAGCGAACGAAATGCCATTCGAATCCGCTCAACAATGCGATATGCATCTTCCAATTGCGTACGCGGTAGCAGCAGAATTAGCTCTTCGCCTCCATACCTCGCCACAATGTCATATGCTCGGACCTGCCGCTGTACCATATGGGATACAGCCACCAGAACGTTATCCCCCACAACATGCCCATATGTATCGTTGATTTTTTTAAAATCATCAATATCGATCATAATGAGGCACAGAGGCATATTATACCGTTCAGCACTCGCATACTCTTCCGCATAACGTTCGGAAAAATATTGTCGCGTATGAAGCCCTGTCAATCCATCGGTAACAGCTAGCGTCTTAATATGCTCATATTGCCGTACATTCATAATCACCGTTCCCAATTGACGCGCAATTGCAGTTAAAAATTGCAGCTGCATATCGGTGAATCTTCGGTACTCCTTATTATCAGCATAAATTACGCCAAGCGGATTATCTTTATACATAATAGGCACCGTGACTCCGCTGTACAAATCTAATAGATGTGCAGCATCCCCACAGCGCTCATCATATCTCCCGTCCTTCACCACTACCGGCAACCCGGTACGAAACGCTTCCTCATGTCTTCGATCACCTCCTACAGAAGCTGGAAGTGTCAAAGAACCGGCCCACTTGGTGTTTACTTTGCCGCTGGCATTTGAAAGTACAATCTTCTCTCCCGCTTCATCAACGAGGCCGATGATTACGCGAGAACAGTGAAATGTCTCAGCAATTTGACGGTGCACAAGTTCTAATACATCCTCTATATTTTTATCAGCGTCCGCCGCTATCGCCATCATATCATATAAAAGCTGAAGCTTGCGTCTCTGGTATTGCAAATCCTGCTGTTGCTGCCAATTGTAAACAGCAATACTTAGACGAGCAGCAACCCCTTCTAAAAATTCTAATAAATCTCCCTCGATTACCATCTCCTGTTCATGAAATACATAGAGCACTCCATGTCGCTTCTCATTATGCTGAATGGGAAGCAAACAAAGCGTTCCGTACATATGTAGCGGCAAAAGCGTGACACGGACGGATTGCTTTTGTGGATACAGTATTTGCACTGCACCATCCTCTAATACTTGTCTTTCGGATGCTAGTGCCTTCAGCCCAAAACAATATCGGCTTTCCTCTCGATCGGTATCCACCCATACCTGTAGATTTTGTTCTTGTTCCTCCATTAGCGCCACACACATGCCGGCGCCTAAGGCACGCCGAACCGTTTCTCCAGTAAATACGAGCGCCCTCTCCAGTTCAGTTTCTTCTGCAATATAAACATTGAGCTCATTCAATAGGCGAAGTAGGCGAATATGCCTTTCCGTCTGTTCCCCGCAATATTCGTGGCTCATCTTAACCACCTCACACCAGCTTCACAGACCTTTCTTACTTCTCTTATTGTACACTGAATCGATGCTTCAAAATGACAAAAAAGCATACTCATCGACGAGTATGCTTCTCTGTCTATCTTTTTGAATTAATTGGCACATCAACCATAGAATCCTCTTCAAGCATGCGATATTTTACACCTTCTACATCATCAAACTGTCCGCTGGATTTCGCCGCATACCAGATGAGCAAAGCCGAGCCAGTGAAACAAATCATAATCGTGATGAGCATCCATGTTCCAATGGACATTCCAAACAGCATTGATCCATCATCCCTTTTCCTAAAAGTAATACCAAGTCCCCTATTAGTCTTTCCATTCTTCCCCTTAGTTTAGCAATGTTTTCAAATGATGTGTGTCTTTTATCCTGTAATGGTGTGAAAAATATGTGACAAACCTAGTGTTACCGCAGTGTTTCGACAATAAATGGATTGTGTAGCTTCTCAAAACCTATCGTCGTGTCCGGTCCGTGCCCAGGGTATACACGTGTCTCTTCTGGAAGAGGCATCAACTTCTCCTGAATGCTGCGGATTAATTGTTCATAGTTTCCACCAGGCAAATCGGTTCGACCAATCGAATGGGCAAATAACGTGTCTCCGCTGAACAGTTCCTGTCCGATTAAGAACGATACCCCCCCCGGCGTATGCCCTGGTGTCTCCATTACCTGCACGTTGAATCCGGCGAGCGTAAGCATATCGCCATCCTTTACTTCATGCTCAGCGTAATCTGTCGTCATCGGCCCCCCAATCATCGGCCAATTCGAAGAACCATTCAAGTTCGGATTGGTTAACCACTCCTGCTCAATATTGTGAATATAGACAGGTGCGCCGGTTTTCTTACGGACTTGCTCTAAGCCTCCCATATGATCGAAATGAGCATGCGTTAAAAGAATCGCCCGCACTTCATATTCGCCCGCTTTATCCAAAAGTTCGCTCGGATGCATACCGGCGTCAATAATGATGGCCTCATTCGTCTCTTCATTAGCTACAACATAGCAATTCGTCTGTAACGGTCCTAAAGGAAAAGTGTAAATGCGCAATGAACTGCCCTCCTGTATCTTGTTTTCCCTAGTGTACCATCTTTATCTACAAAACGAAAAGCCAAAGCCCCGCCAGAACAAGGCGGAGCTTTTCGTTTTTCTTATAATAAATCGGCAGCCAATTGCGCCAGGGAGGAACGCTCCCCTTTCTTTAATGTAATATGGCCCGACATTTTTTCTTTCTTAAATATTTCCACCACGTACGTCAATCCGTTATTAACTTCATCGAGATACGGGTGATCAATTTGCTGCGGATCGCCCATCAGAATGATTTTGCTGTTCTCGCCGACCCGCGTCAAAATAGTTTTTACTTCATGTTTCGTTAAATTCTGAGCTTCATCAATAATGATGAACTGTTCAGGAATACTACGGCCACGGATATAGGTAAGCGCTTCGACCTGAATGCTACCAAGTCCCGCCAGAATTTTATCCAAATCCCTGGACTGCTTCGTGTTGAACAAATACTCCAGGTTATCATAAATCGGTTGCATCCATGGGCGCAGCTTCTCCTCTTTCTCTCCCGGCAAATATCCGATATCCTTGCCAAGCGGTACGATAGGTCGTGCAACTAACAACTTTTTATACGCGCGTTCATCCTCTGTTTGCATAAGTCCAGCTGCAAGCGAGAGAAGTGTTTTTCCTGTTCCCGCTTTACCAGTAAGGGTAACAAGCGGAATATCTTTATTGAGCAAGAGTTCCATCGCCATTTTTTGTTGAGCATTCCGCGCTTTTACACCCCAGACGATTTCATCTCCGAACACAAGCGGCAACAATTGCTTTCCATCCCCGCTCACCCGGCCGATGGCTGAGGCGGATGAACCCAGCTCGTCTTTTAGAATAAGAAATTCATTGGCAAGAAACGTGTGGTTAGGCAGAAGGCCTTGCAGTTCGAACGGACCCGCGCTATAAAATTGTTGAATGGTGTCAACCGGAACTTGGATGGTCGCATATCCTTTATAGAGGCTGGAAAACTCATGCACCACCCGGTCGGATAGGAAATCTTCCGCAGGAAGCCCGAGTGCATCGGCCTTTACACGCAAAAGTGCATCTTTTGAAACGAGAATGACGGCGCGAGGCGATTTTTTCTGCTGCTCTTCCGTATGCAAATTCATTGCTACCGCAAGAATACGGTTATCATTCGTCATATCGTGAAACAATTCTTGCATGCGCGCAAACGATCGGTGATTCAATTCTACGCGCAGCCGGCCTCCACTATCCAGCTCAACACCGTGATGGAGTTGTCCTTTCATACGCAATCCGTCTAGTAGCCTGGCGGTATGCCTAGCATTCCTTCCAATTTCGTCCATCAAACGTTTTTTGGAATCTACCTCTTCAAGCACAACAGCCGGCAATACTACATCGTTATCTTGAAACGAGAAAATCGCCAACGGATCCTGCAGCAGTACATTCGTATCTAAGACATAGATTTTTTTCAATGTCTCGCCTCCCGGGCAATATATATGGATGCTTATCCTGATGGCAAACGCACAAGCGTTTGCCGAAAGCTTTCTAGTTACGGAAGTACAAATAAAGAGCGATCTTCAATCCATACGCTTTACTTTACTTTATGGTTTATGGAGGTTTGTTGTTAGTGTATGTTACAAAAAATATTCTAGAAGGGAAAATCGCGTATGCCTCCTTTCCTTTTGCGAAACACTACGTTTAAAGAACGTGCAACCAATACAGGAAAGGATGTGACAGGATGAAGAAGCATGTACTATTTTTGCTTGCCATTCTCACACTTGCCGGGTGCGGCCCTAATAATGCGACAAACCCTCAACCACCAGAGAACCAAACCCAAACCCAGCGAGTTCAACAAACCGCGCCACAACCACAGCGCCCACAAAATGCAACGGCTACAGCTGACAGGCTAGCAAAGCTGGCTACCAGCGTGCCACGAGTAGATGGAGCTACAGCCGTCGTCCTCGGTAAAACTGCCATTGTCGGTATTAATGTGGATGACCGACTTGATCGCGCTCGTGTCGGTACGATTAAATACTCCGTAGCAGAAGCATTACGCAAAGATCCACAGGGTGCAACAGCGCTCGTTACTGCGGACCCAGGTATCGTACAGCGACTTAGAGAAATGAACGAAGACATCGGTCGCGGCAGACCCATTGCTGGATTGGCTGAAGAGTTGGCCGATATTGCGGGCCGTCTCGTACCTCAGGCTCCGACTCGTGTACCAGAACGAAATCAGTCCCCTGCACAAAATCAATAGACAAAAAAATGCCTGGTCATACGACTAGGCATTTTTAAGCGCTTCCATTACTTGATTATCCAGTTTTTCCGCTGCACGCGCATCATACGTTTTCTCGAAATGCGGCTCAACAGCAATACGCGACCCATAAAACATAACGTCGCGTACTTCTTCAATCATGACCTCAATAAGCGTTAGCTTCAACGGTACATTCTCCATCCGTTCTGCTTTCACATGCGCATGCCCACTGATGGAATACACGGATCCACGAGCAAACACATTAAGCACAACATGACTGTTGTGCTGGATATTCTCAACGATGACCGACTTGCTGTTAACAGCAAAACAAATCGTAGAGACGTTCGACGCGTATACCCATGAAATCGCGCTCACATAAGGGCCTCCCGATTGTCTGTTCACCGTAGACAACATGGCAAACCGTTCGTCCTGCAATAACGCCAGCAGTTCCTGGCTCAGAGATTGTGCCACAACTTCTGCCATAAGCAAAACCTCCCTGCATCTGAGGATACCTTCATTGTACAACGAATGGAAACATATCCTCAACTGCCAATTCGCAAACAGTTGGCATCGCGTGCTGCTATACAATAAAAAATTAGGATGGAATGGGAATGAACTATCGCAAAAAATCCGTACGCTTAGGTTTCTCTCCACTCTTTGGCGGTTTTTTATTTGTATTTGCCATCGCGTATATTATACTTTTTATTTTTATTATTTAGTATGATTTCTCTTTATCCGGCCTCTCCAGCCGAAGGCTTGCGATAGTTCATTATTTCATTCTCTCCACTTTTAAATCATTGCAAGTCTTGTGCCAAATTTTCTAACACGAAGAATAGCTAGAAAACTGTAGTAAAAAGAAAAAAGTGATGCAAGCGCATCACTTTTTTGCATCGTTTTCGCATCAAAGATATAGAAAGCATCGATAATGCATCACTTTTTTTGTTGAATACCGTATTTATTTAACCGACGAACTACAGTTGATTGATGCACGCCCAACATCTTGGCTACTTTTCTTGTACTTTGATACTTTTCATATAAGGACAACAATTGGCTCTTTTCTTGTTCTGGCGTTAAAATCATATCAATACGCTTTATCATCTGTATATCCTGATCTGAGCCACTTTCCTTGTGCTCTGCAGGAAATGCAACGGATGATACTTGGTGGTCAAGCGTGGTTTTCGGCAGATGTCCTACATCAATGACCGGATCAACAGTGGTTACAACCAATCTTTCGATAATGTTTTCGAGCTCCCGTACGTTTCCGGGCCATGTGTATGTCTGCATCCTTTCAAAGGCTTCATAAGAGATTCGCTTATCTACTTGGTACTTCGCATTGAACTTTCCAAGGAAATATCGAATCATCGGGAACAAGTCTTCTTTCCGCTTACGCAGTGGCGGCACTTCAATCGGGACTACATTAATTCTGTAATACAAATCCTCTCGAAAGGTACCTGCCTGCACACGATCCACTAAATTAGCATTCGTTGCCGCAATCAAACGAAAATCAACACTTCTCTCCTTTACATCTCCAATACGAGTGACCCGCTTCTCTTGTAGTACAGTTAACAGCTTTACTTGTAAGTCAGACGGCAACTCTCCGATCTCGTCCAAGAATAGTGTACCGCCGTCCGCCAATTCAATCAGTCCGGGTTTTCCTTTCTGCTGTGCTCCGGTAAACGCTCCCGGCGCATAGCCAAACAGTTCTGATTCCAGCAGAGTACCTGGTATAGCCCCGCAATTAATTGAAATAAAAGGCCCTCGCGCTCGATCGCTTCGCTGATGAATCAGCTTAGCCAGTACGCCTTTACCTACTCCCGATTCTCCCAGGATAAGAATCGATGTATCTACTGGAGCGATACGCATACACATCTGAAGGATGTTCCGCATCTCTTCACTTTCCGCGATCACGCCTTCAATCTCCATCTGCTGCGCACGTAGCACTTCCAATTCCGAGTGATACCTTTCAGAGAGCTGTTTTGCTTCTTCAAGCTCAGCCTTTACTTTATTTAATTGGCTTAAATCCCGACAATTCATTACGATTTGCAGAATGTCACCTGTTTCATCATCCAGAATTGGTGTACCTGTCGATAATAATACACTCCCGTTCGCTACATGCTGGATGACACTGACACGCTTCTTTTTCTCCAGTACAAGCTTACTCACCGCCTGAGAAATGATGCCACGTCGTTCCAGTTCTTCCTCCTGTCTGCCGATGGCCTCATGCCCTGGCACACCTGTCATACGGCTGAACGCTTGATTGAAATGACGAATCACACCACTGCGATCAGTCACAACAATGCCGTCATGCGAAGATTCGATAATCGTATCCAACTCACGATTCAATTTTTGGACAGCCGTTAATTCCTGTGAGATGCCTTCAAGTTCCGTGATGTCCTGCATCACGCTCGCCATCCCAATTTTTTTCCCATTATCCGTAACGATCGGGGTATGATTAATAAGCAACTTGCGGCCGTCATAATCAAGCCTAACCATTTGCTTTTTTTCAAGAGAGAGTAATAAATTCAGCAGTGTCGTATCAGATACGAGCTCACTGATGGAGATACGAAACATATCCTTTTGTGAGATGCCAAGCAACCGCTCCGCCGCCTGATTAATTGATAGCACATGTCCAGTCAAATCGACAGCCACAATCCCATGGTATGTCGATTGCAGAATTGCATCCAGCTGGGAAATGGTCTTCCGGGTCTGATGCTCAAATGCGCGCAAAATATCGGTTCGTGTTAAAATTCCAACCAGCGTGCCAGAACGGTTAATCACCGGAAGACGACCTGCTTCAAGTTCTTCATCCCAATCCTCATATATCTGCTGATCATCATACAATGTCACAAGACGAGTCTGCATAAGCGTACCAACCGACGTTTCTTCTGGAAAATGATTCTTCATCGCACGAAATACATGTGATTTAGTTACTAGGCCAATCAATTTGTATGCTTCATCTACTACCGGAAGGCCGTCGATCCGATTTTCAAGCAGCAACGAGGCGGCCCGGCTGATCGTCTCTTCTTTATATAGAACAATCGGATTTGCTGTCATATAGTCCCGTACCTTCATCGCGTCCGCTCCTTCTTCGTCTAGATATTCTCATTTTAGCATATAAGAAAAACTCGCTGGCGTTGCCGCTCGTCCTTTTTCGACAAAGAAGCGAAACGGCCATTGTGTGGCACGAAGGTCGGAGTGACAAAACATCTGGGGATCTCGATGGTGCAGACAATTGTCACTCTTATTCGACCTTCGTGCTACACAACTCCACACCGATAAAGAAAACTTGACCGATGCCAAGCTATTGCGCAGGCAACCGCCTTAGTTGCCCTTATGCAGCTCTGCTGTGAAAAGCAACGTTTGGCAACGCCTCGCGAGCTTTTCTTTGCTTAAAAAGGGAGGAAAGTATATCTCACTTTACAACAGTAAAGTGAGATATACTTTCCTAATCATTAAAAAAGAGTACGGAATAGCGCATGTCCGTACTCAACTTAAATGATCTTTTTACTTTCCATAGCGCGGTTCCGCTTCGATAGCCGCAAGCAGTTGCTCCACCGCTTCCCTGTCATAGAACTGTTTTTTTGTTTTTCCTTCCATTGTATATGTAACATGGTACATGGTCTCATCTTTCGTAAACGCTAGATCCTCCAGCTTATAATCTTCCTCAAGAACAGAATAAAAAAACTCGCTCGTTTTTTTTGCTGCATCATCCTCTGGCCGAGCGTCTGCAACAATTTTAATCTGTAGATAATCAAATAGTGCATTCTGAAATTGCTTCGTCAATGTCTCCACTCCTCGCGTTTATTCTTTAATTACAATGGCACGCATCCCGCTTTGTAACCAGCGTTCCATATGTCCTGCAATCTCTTCCGTGACTTGCGGTACAGCCACGAGCAGCCCTCTTATCTCCTCTTCTGAAAGCAGCATATGAAAAAAACTCTGGCCACAATGAGATAACCTCCATTGTCTCCCGTCGAATTCAATATCCCCTTGCACGGAAAGATCGAAATCGGCTGCTGTTCCGCAAGCTCCAGCCTCTGCTTCCTCGTCCGGCTCATCCGGAAGAATCGCCGCCTTTACGAGCGGCAGCAGACGCGGATGGATGCCCTTCAGTACAGATAACACAGGAGCTATCTCTGACTCTGTGTAACGAATCCGTTCTTCCCCTAGCGTCCAACCTTCTTCCGTTTCTCTTATCGGTGTCAACCACAGCATGACTTCACCCTCTCTGCTCTTTTTCTCGCATCGACTTCACATCTTTACGTCGCAGGCGGGCCAGGAACAGTACAACAACAGCGACACAAAGGGCCGGAATCATTGGAAGTTCCAGCGCATTGAACAATGTAAGGGGAAATGCTCCGATAAACAGCAGTACATAAACGCCTACTTTCTTAAGAATAGGCAGCTTCTGGGCGAACCCTAGCTCATATGTTACTGCCGTTAATACAAAAATCAGAAAGAATTCTATATACATCTTTTATCTCCCATAACCCAAATTTAGATCAATATATATACGCTTTCATCTTACCGTACATTCCCAAAAAAAAACAACCGTAGAAATCTCAAAAATTTCTATACTTTCCTAACAAAAAAAGAGAGGCTCTTTCGCCTCTCTTCCTTCTTATTTCGTTACGCTTGAATGTAGTTGCGGTTTACCTCAGGCGTAACGATTTCTAGTTCGCCGACACCGCGAATCAATTTTTTTACATAAAATTTCTCCGGTTGTAACACCGACACCATATAATCGATAGCAATTTGCGGATCTACTGTTTCCCCACATGTATAACAGTCAAGAGCAGCAAAACCTCGTTCAGGATACGTATGAATGGAGATATGGCTTTCCGAAAGCATCACAAGTACAGTAGCACCCTGTGGTTCAAATTGCTGAGCCTGTACAGACAACACCGTTGCACCGCACGCCTCCGCTGCTTCTACCATATGATTTTTCAAAAACTCCGCGCTATTCAGACGCTCAAATTCGACTCCCCATACATCAATCGCTACATGTCTGCCGAAAGTTGAATATTCCATCTTCCAGCTCCCCCTTCCTAGGATGAGTAGTGTAAACATCGCTAGGACCTACGTCATTCACCACGGGGGCGAGTGAGGGAAAAACATTCCCACCCTTTAAGTGAATCCTGGTTCCTAATTTTACGCAAACTTACTTAACGAACACTAAAGTAACACGAATACAGTAAACATGCAACACTTTTTTATTCGAGGTTTGCGTTATTTTTTACTGCCAACGCCAGTGCCTGCTTCTCTTCTTCCGACAGGGCGTAAGATGAAGTTCCATTCTCAATTGGCTTAGCATACACACGAGATTCATGACGGCCGTAAATGCTTGTCATCACCATACCGTTCTGATTATCATCGACTAGCGCCACAGAAAAACTCAAATCACTACCTTCGTTCTCAAACGCGGCAAAACGCAAAATGCCAAGCTTACCTTTTTGTCCTCTCACTTCCCTATGCATCGCCTCTGTCAAACGCTCCACTTCCTGACGAGACGCTTCGAGTGCATCCATCCGATTAAATACTTTTTCAAGCATTTGTTCCAGATTATCTTCGGACGTTCCTTGCGCCATTCGTCTAAATCGCTTCTTCAAACGGCCGAATTTCACACTTAGAACGATATTCCAGATAAAAAGTAGAAGAAACAAAAGCAGAAGAAGACCGAAAATGCCTGCGACGATTTCCTTCGTGAACCATACCTCCACGGCTGTACCATCCTTTCACTGCAATAAAGTAAAACTTCCATCAGTGGAGGTTTTCTTTCTCTCCCACTAATGATTAGCTGCACATATCACTGTCCATTGGATCAGGATAAATCCACAACGTATTTATTTTATATCAGATAACCTTATTATGACCACAGCGAATGTTGGGCTTTTTTACAAATTGGGTCTATTTTAACCAACAAAAAAACCGCCAACACAATAGTATCGGCGGAGCTTTGCCATGCAAAACGGCGATAGGCTAAACGGAAGTGGAGATCATTTTGAGCGCGGTTTTATAGAGCACTTCCGTTCCCAAAGCAATATCTTCATATGTGGAGAATTCTTTCGGGTTATGACTCACCCCATCTTTGCAACGTACAAAAATCATTCCATAATCGCAAACATACGACATGGCGAGCGCATCATGAAACGGTCCGCTCATTAATTCTGGTGCGTCCACTCCCATCTCCGTACATGCTTCACGCATTTTTTCCATAATCTGTTCAGCACAATATCTCGGTTCGCTATTCGTATCTTCCCGTATTGTATATGCCAAACCATGCTCACCAGCAATTTCTTCTATCGCCTGGCGCAATTCAACTTCGTATTCATGACGACGTTCAATATCAATGTCACGCAAATCTACGGTAAATACGACCCGTTCCGGAATAATATTGCGCGAATCTGGGAATACCTGCAGGCTTCCGACAGTTCCTACCGTTGGATTCTCCGGGTAGCGCGATGCAATTTCATTCAACTTGACAATGACCTTAGCTGCTCCAAGCAGCCCATCCTGGCGCATGGACATAGGCACCGAACCCGCATGCCCAGCAAATCCGACCATTTCCACCGTGAGCCAAAGTGGTCCCGAAATGCCCGTCACGATACCGACAGGTCGATCCATCGCTTCAAGTATCGGCCCTTGTTCAATATGCAGTTCCAAATAGGCACCAATTGTACCTGCCTCATATTCTGACTCATGGAACCTTGAAGGGTCACAGCCGAAATCGATGAGTGCTTGCTTTCTTGTTACCCCATTCTTATCCTTGCGTCCAAGTTCTTCTGGTTCCAGTCTACCGAGAATGCCTCGTACACCGAACAATCCTTTATTAAAGCGGCATCCTTCTTCATCACAAAATGCTGCTACCTCGATCGGCATATCAGGAACGATCCCATTTTCCTTCATTGTTTGTACTACTTCTATGCCGCCCAACACTCCGATTGTGCCGTCGAAACGGCCGCCATACGGCTGAGAGTCGATATGCGAGCCGATCATCAAAACGGGAGCATCAGTTTTTTTTCCTTCCAACCGTCCGATAAGATTTCCGAAATGATCGATGCGTGCGGTCATTCCAGCTTCAGTCATCCACTGTTTCACTGTCTCTACGGCCTGTTTGTCCTCTTTAGACAGGGCGAGCCTACACACACCGGTTTCTTCAATTTGACCGATTTTCGCCAATTCGGCAATGCGCTTTTCCAATCGTTCGCTGCTTATATTCAGATGAAGAGTCGCCAATTGTCTTCCTTCTCCTCCCTATACCAGTATTGGTTTACTTTACAAAATCCCGTTTCTGGCCGATGGACGTTTCATCTCCTTTATACCAACGGGTCGTTACTACTTTTTTTCTCGTATAGAATTCTACTCCGTCTTTTCCGTTCGCATGCAAATCACCATAGAAAGAATTTTTCCACCCAGAAAACGGAAGAAAACTCATTGGAGCCGGCAAACCAATATTCACTCCAACCATGCCAGCCTCTACTCGCTGTATGAATTCCCTGGCGTATGCCCCGCTGTTCGTATAAACGCAAGCCCCGTTACCGAAGCGGGACCTACTTATCATCTCTATGCCTTCATCAAAGCTTCGGACTCGCATCATGCTAAGCACCGGCGCAAAAATTTCATCCTGGATGATACTCATATCCGGTTGAGCATAATCGAACACAGTTGGCCCGAGGAAATAGCCTTGCCCAATTTTCACTCCCTCTTCCCGACCGTCACGAATAAGTCGTGCCCCGCTCTCTTCCCCTTGTTGAATATAGCTGTGCGCCTGCTCTAATTGGCTCCTACGGATGACCGGTCCCATCTCATTGCTCCGATCATCTCCCGGTCCTACCCTCAGTCTATCTGAATACGTAACAAGTTTCTGGGCTAATTCGTCTGCAATCGCTTCATGGGCTACTACCACGCTGGCAGCCAGGCAACGCTCACCTGCACAGCCAAACGCGGAACTCACAAGAATTTCTGCTGTCTTGTCCAGGTCGGCATCCGGCATAACAAGGTGGTGATTTTTCGCACCTGCTAGCGCCTGTACACGCTTACCGTGTTTTGAAGCTGTCTTATAGATATATTCTGCGACCGGTTGGGAGCCAATAAAAGAAACGGCTTTGATACCGGGATGTTCAAGCAATCCGTTCACTGCATCATGTGCACCGTGCACAAGATTGAGGACCCCATCGGGTACACCCGCTTTTTGAGCTAATTCCACAACACGTACAGCGCTTAACGGCGTCTTCTCTGATGGCTTTAATACAAACGTATTACCGCAAGCAATTGCCAGTGGAAACATCCAAAGCGGAAGCATGCCCGGAAAATTGAACGGAGTAATACCCGCTACCACGCCGAGTGGAAACCGCACCATATGAGTATCGATACCTTTGGATACATTCGATAGATTATCTCCCATCATTAGCGTTGGAAGTCCACAGGCAAATTCGACCGACTCAAAGCCACGAAACAATTCTGCATACGCCTCGTGGTATGTTTTTCCATTTTCTTTCGTAATTAATTCCGCCAGTTCCTCTTGATGTTCAAGCAAAATGGCATGAAACTTAAACATCAGCTTGCTTCTTTCGCCAATCGGCGTCTCTTTCCATTCCTTAAACGCATGCTCGGCCGCCCTCACTGCCTGTGCAACATCCTCATGAGAAGAAAGAGGTGTTTTGGCAATGATTTCACCGGTGGCAGGATTAATTACTTCTTCGAACCGATCCGTTTGAGCATCAACCCAGCTCCCATTTATGCAATTTTTAAGCAAGGCGATTTCTACTTGTTTCATGTTCATTAACGCCTTCACTCCTTTTTTGATTGCTACATTTAATATTAATAATAATTCAGAAAATTTTCATTATACACGTTGTCTGATAATATACAGAGTAACTGGACGAAATGTATAATCAACTGATAGAAAGGAGCAGAAAGTATGCTCAGTATTGCAGAAGTATTACAACGACCTCTTTTCAAATGTGCCAGCATTGTTGCAGGACATAATGGCATAGGGCGTACCATCGGCTGGGTTCACATTGTCGATATCAAAAATGCGGGACTCTATATCAATAGAGATGATTTAATTTTATCTACTGGTCTTGGACTTGCCGGAACAAACGAAAAAGAGCGGGAAGACTATTTGCAAGAATTGATTCACCATGGAGTCGCTGGACTGTGCATCGAACTGGGTGATTACTTTTCACAGCTTCCATCCGATATGCTATCAGTCGCAAACCGCCATGACTTCCCTCTTATCGTCTTTACGGAACGTGTCCGGTTTGTTGAAATTACACAGGACATTCACTCGCTTCTCGTGAATAGTCAACTCGAAAGCCTACAAAATCTGGCCGCTTTCTCCCAGGATTTACAACGAATTACGCTGCGTGCAACAGACGTGCGACCTATTGTATCTGCCCTGCATCGGCATACTTCACACCAGGTGGTATACTACTCTCCTTCCGGTGAAAGCTTATCTATACCAAACAGCAGTCTAGCAGAAGCCAAGAAAACTCTTACTTTATACAAGGAGGCGTTAACGAAAGACCCACTTTCTTCACAACAAGCGGGTGTATTGCAGTTGGATATGCGCCGTTTCATTCTGTCACAGCCTATTATCTCTCTCGGACAAACCGTTTCTTATATCGGGCTTGTAATAAGCGGGGAGAAAATCTCTGAGTCATTGTTGATGTCGCTCGACTATGCAGCAAAATCAGTAACGAACTTTTTACTTCGCCGCATGCTCTTGGAAGAAAAAAGGAGGGAAGGACAGGATCGCTTTTTGCGGGAACTACTCGAAGGTACGGTAACTGACGAAGAACAAGCACAGGAACAAATTGGCCCTTTCTTTCCCACCTCTGGCCCATTTGCTTGTATAGCGGGCATTGCTACTTTGCACCATACCTTGCTTCGCTATGAAGGAGATAGCATAGAACCAAATGACGATATTATCTTGCTTGTTCGCTCGCTTCTCCAAAAGCAATCTCTACAAGCACTTCTTATGTTGGAAGGGACAAAATTATATATACTATGCCTATTCTCACGCAAATATGATACTGCTTTCATCAAAAAACGGTTACAAGCATTTATCGTTCAATTCGAGCAATCCTTACTGCATATGTTTGGTGGCGATACGCACATAACGATTGGATTCGGTCAGGTAAAAACACGGATAATGGAAGGAAAAGAAAGCTTTGAAGAGGCGGAAGAAACACTGAAAATTAATCAAACGCTCTCAGGCCGTCCCTTCTACGAAGATCTCGGCATCTACCAGCTTGTCCCTAGATTTAATAGTAAAGAACGTATGAGTTCTTTTATTACGGGACACATTGGAGCTCTCCTGGAGTATGACAGGGATTATAATGCCCAGCTGCTCGAAACGCTGCGGGTCTACTTGAAGCATATGGGCTCCAAGCAATCAACGGCACAGGAACTATTCATTCATCGGCAAACATTGTATCATCGTTTAGAAAAGTGCCGAGATTTGCTTGGTGAAGATTATTTGACTCAGGACAAACGCCTTTGCATTGAAGCTGCTCTTTTATTCCATGAACTATTAAAAAAGAAGCAATGATAAATTATCTCACAATCTTTGTTTAAATTTTCAAAATATTTCGTTGACCACATGTAGACGAGTACTTATAATCAAATCTGAGGAATATATTTTTTTAGCAACAAAAAATATATTCCTATTTTTTTGATTCCAAAAAGAGTAGTGAAGGAGGTCTCCAATAAACTATTTGTCCTGTATATTCTCTCCTGTATTTTTATTTCTGTGTATTTTTTCATTTTCATAAAGGAGGAGAGCCATGAAAACTCAAATTGAAACAAACGGTATTGTAACGCTTGATCCGGAAGTTTCACAACAAATGGAAAACAGTCCGCTATGGAATGAGGATTTGCGTCCCACTACAACAGAAGAACATTCATGGAAAGGAATTAACTTCGCCGCTTTATGGGTCGGCATGTGTCTCTGTATTCCCACGTATACGATGGCGAGTGGAATGATTAGTCTGGGCATGAACTGGTATCAAGCAATCTTTACCATCTTCCTTGGTAATGTTATCGTGCTCATTCCCATTCTGCTTAACTCTCATGCCGGGACTAAGTTTGGGATTCCATATCCTGTGTTTGCCCGACTTTGGTTCGGTTCTAAGGGAGCGCATATTCCGGCAATGGCCCGGGCTATTGTAGGCGCCGGCTGGTTCGGCATCAATACATGGATCGGGGCCGGTGCGATCGATACGTTATTATCCGCTTCCTTTTCCTTCTGGCAAAGTGTTCCCTTCCATACCGCCATTGTATTTGCGTTATTCTGGGTATTAAACGTTGGTATTGCCTATAAAGGACCAGAAGCGATCAAATTACTCAGCATTATTGCAGCCCCTATATTGGCTCTCTCAGCAGTGATTCTTCTCGTCTGGGCGTTTACTTCAGCTGGCGGCTGGGGACCGATGCTGTCTGCACCTTCCAAGTTTAGCTCCACCGGTGAGTTCCTTAAATACTTTTTCCCTTCTTTAACTGGTGTTATCGCCTTTTGGGCTACTATGGCATTAAATATTCCAGATTTCTGTCGTTATGCAAAAAGTCAAAAGGCACAAGCTGTGGCTCAGAGCTTATCGCTTCCGTTTACGATGGGTGTATTCTCCTTTATCGGCATTGCTGTCACTTCCACCACGCTCGTTATTTTTGGCGAAGCCCTCTGGGACCCGGTACTTTTACTCGCCAAGTTTCCTCCGTTTATCATCTTTTTAGGAACGATTGTCATCGTTATTTCTTCCATTACTATTAATGTTGGGGCTAACGTTGTCGCACCAGCCCGTGCCGTTGAAAACCTGTATCCGCAGCGCCTTACTTTTGCGATGGGGGCTGTTATTACCGGTTTATTCGCACTCCTCATGCAACCTTGGTATATCATGTCCAACTTTGGAAACTACATCTTCGGGTGGCTAGGAACGTACGGAGCGCTCCTGGGGCCTATCGATGGAATCGCCATCGCTGATTACTGGCTCGTACGCCGTAGGCGGATGGCATTAAAAGAGCTGTACACACTTGATGGCCGTTATAATTACACATCCGGCTTCAATATGAACGGTGTGTACGCGCTTCTAATCGGTGTCGCCATTCCCATCTTGGGGCTATTTATTCCTTCACTTCGTTTCATGTGGGATAACGCCTGGACATTCGGCCTGTTTATTTCAATTTTCGCGTACGTTTATCTCATGAGAAATGACAAGAGCGTGTTAAGCAAAGAAGAATATGAGGCCATTACTGTATTCTCAGATGACACACCTACTTCCTCATCTACGTCTGATGCGGGAGCAGCCATAAAGTGAACCTATCGGATCTTTAGGGGAAGGTTGCCCTTCCTTCATTTCTCCAGGTCTTGAAGTGGCAGGATACTGTCCGTTAAAGCGGGATAAAATAGCGAACAATAAAAAACCTCCCTGGCACGCTGACATGCGGCCGGGGAGGTTCTTCTATTCCTGGACTGGCGTTTCTTCCGTATGCGCCTGATACTGATTCCGTAGATCGGCAAATGTACAGGACTGAATATCTCCGATATCATACACAAAATCCAATTGAACGGCGCTAATCTGTTCATCGGGCTTATAAGCAATATAATATGTCAACGTGTCGTCGATGTGATAAATGATTCCATCATAGCCGAGTTTCGTCACATATTCCCGAATAATATTTCCGGCCCAACGACTTAATCCTATGCTCGCTATCTCTTCAGCTTCTTCATCTATCGTCCCACTCGGGTATTTCCATGCTAACGCCAAGCTTCGTATCTCCTTCTCACCGAAACAACCGTCAAGTAACAGCGGATTCTGCAGACATAACGACTGGCGAATCACACTTCCTTTATCATTGTTTGCCTCTGCATGACAATACGCATATTCTGCAGCGACCGTATAATCGCTCACAAGATATACGCCTGACCCGAATACTGCTTTAATCTCAATATCATTCCAAAACTTTCTCTCTTCCGCAGCGAGGTACTTCTGGTTCCCGACCACTTCCATAGCTTCCGACAGACAGATTCCCCTATAGGCAACTACGTGCTCTACCATTTGCCGTTCTCCTCCTTCATATCAGAGTAAGAACACCTCACATTCCCTTCCTACCTGTATCTTTCTTTACGCGGAAGATGATGTACATCCCTGGAACAAGCTCCCACTATATCATTATGAAAATCTGAAAAAACTATAACACAAAATTCTTGTCTTCTCAATTTTATATTTTCTTACTCATTAAAAAAGGAAGGAAGCGGCAGCCGCTTCCTTCCTTTTTTAATTTAGAGTTGAGCAGAGAGATTCACATATGTTTCAGGACGTCTATCTCGGTAAAATTGCCACTGATCCCGCACGTTGTGTATGACATTCCGGTCCATAATTCCGATAATCACCTCATCCTTATCCCGACTACCCATCGCTACAAATTCACCTCGCGGGTTGACAAGGTAGCTTTGCCCGTAGAATTCGCCCATATTCCATGGTGCTTCAAAACCGACACGATTAATGGCCGCAACATAAAATCCGTTCGCAACTGCGTGAGCAGGCTGCTCTAGCTTCCACAAATACTCCGAGGTGCCTGCTACAGTTGCGGAAGGATTAAACACAATCTCTGCTCCATTAAGCCCTAAAAGACGTGCCCCTTCCGGGAAGTGCCTATCATAGCAAATATAGACACCGACCTTTGCATATTTCGTATCGAATACCGGATAATCCTCATTACCCGGTTTGAAATAATACTTCTCCCAAAAGCCTGTGCCTCCTTCGCCAGCTGCTACATGGGGAATGTGCTTTTTACGGTATTTTCCAAGGTACGTTCCATCTGCATCAATGACAGCGGCCGTATTATAATACACACCTTCTGCCGCTTTTTCGTAAATCGGCAACACGATAACCACATTGTTTTTCCTCGCAACTTCCTGGAAACGTTGTGTCGTTGGTCCGTCTGGAATCGGTTCGGCTGCCTCATACCATTTAACCGTCTGCTCAGCGCAGAAATATGGCCCGTAGAAAATTTCTTGCAAGCAGATAATCTGTGCCCCCTTAGCCACCGCCTCATCAATGAGGGCCATATGTTTGATGATTGCCTTTTCCTTATGCACTTCCACCGGTTCATCCCCGTGCACATCATGGCTTGCCTGAATTAGCCCAATTACAATTTCTTTAGACATGCTATTCCCTCCCTAAAATCAGCTACCATGATCCAGGTTAATATTGTCGAAATTGCTGCCTGCTTATATACTGTCCTCTTCCTTTTCTACCGTGAAATTGTTTATCTTTGACAAGTACCTCGCCCCTAGAAAGAACAACAACCGGCTCTCCTGTTACTTTCATTCCTTCAAACGGGTTATAATCTACGTTCATATGGTGGGTAGAAGCGGAAAGCGTACGTTCAATGTTCGGATTAAAAACGACGATGTCCGCGTCGCTTCCTACTGCAATCGTTCCTTTCTTCGGAAAGAGCCCGAATAATTTGGCGGCGTTTGTAGATACGGCATTCACAAACGTGTTTAATCCAATTCTTCCTTTATGCACGCCTTCCGAATATAGAATGGAGAATCGGTCTTCAATGAGCGGGCCCCCGTTCGGAATTTTAGTGAAATCATCTTTTCCCAGATCTTTTTGCCCTTCAAAGTTAAAAGAGCATTGATCCGAGCCTACCGTTTGCAGGCTTCCGTTGCGCAGAGCTGCCCACAGCTCTTCCTGATTCCATTTCTCCCTAAGGGGAGGAGACCATACATATTTGGCACCTTCGAAATCGGATTTTTGCAAGTCGGTTACGTCAAGCACTAAATATTGCTGGCATGTTTCTCCCCATACTTTCAATCCTTGAGCACGCGCTTCCTTGATTTTATTCGCTGCAGATGCGCATGATACATGCACAACATAAATCGGTGCATCGGCAAGCGCAGCCATTGCAATGGCTCTTCCCGTTGCCTCTGCTTCCACTTCCGGAGGACGGGTTACTGCATGATAATAAGGGGATGTATTACCTTGTTGCAGCGCTTTTTGTACGAGCAAATCAATAACATCTCCGTTTTCTGCGTGAACCTGAACGAGCGCCCCGAGTTCTTTGGCCTTTGTGAGCGTTTGAAAAAGCGTACCGTCATCGACCTGGAATACGTTTTTATAAGCCATAAACAGCTTTAAAGAAGTAATTCCCTGTTCCTGAACAATGGCTGGCAACTCATTGAGCACATTATCATTCATTTCGCTAATCATCAGGTGAAAACTATAGTCGATCATAGCTTTTCCGTCCGCTTTTTTATGCCACATATCCACTGCTTCTTTTAGTGGTTTGCCTTTTTGCGTAAGACAGAAATCTACGATTGTTGTCGTACCACCAAAAGCAGCAGCACGAGTGCCTGTTTCAAAATCGTCCGCTGTTACCGTTCCGCCGAATGGCATATCCAGATGTGTATGAGGGTCGATGCCGCCCGGAAATACATAGCACCCTTTGGCATCAATAATTTCTGCCTCGGCCTTTTCAATCGTATCGGCAATGGAGACAATTTTTTCTCCTTCAATCAAAATATCCGCTTCATATATATCCGAACCGGTAACGACGGTTCCCCCTTTAATTATTTTCGCCATTCGTTTTCCCCCTTTTTTATCCCAGTCCAAGGGTCAATAAGCCCCCTGCTGTTGGAAGCTTTACTTTATTGCGCCGAGTTCATCAAGGCTGTATGTTCTCTCCATGTAAGCGGTGGCTGCTCGCTTGCCACTTCTACCATCGTAATACAATCCTCTATCGGGCAGACAATCGAGCACAAATTGCATCCTACGCAATCTTCTTCCCGTACGACCAGCTTTTCACGACCATTCTCCATCTGTACAATATCAATGCATTGGTGGGACGTATCTTCGCAAGCAATATGGCATCGATTGCAGTTAATACAGGATTGTTCATCAATGCGTGCCACCACTTTATAATTAAGGTTCAAGTTCCCCCATTCGGAATAGCGAGGCACCGACTTCCCTACAATATCCATAACTGATTCGATACCTCGTTCATCAAGATAATTACTCAGCCCTTCGATCATATCCTCTACGATTCTAAAGCCGTACAACATGGCGGCAGTACACACCTGGATACCAGACGAGCCCATCAGCATAAACTCTACGACATCACGCCAGTTCGAAATGCCGCCAATACCTGAAATCGGTAAGTTAACCTGTGGATCACGTGCACATTCAGCTACCATATTCAATGCAATTGGCTTTACCGCAGGTCCGCAATAGCCGCCGTGTGCCCCTTTCCCGTCTACATGGGGAATTGGATTCCATGTATCGATATCAACTCCCATCAAACTATTAATTGTATTAATCATACTAATAGCGTCTGCTCCACCCTGTTTGGCTGCCCGTGCCGTATACCGAATGTCCGTAATATTTGGCGTCAACTTTATGATGACCGGGGTTTGCGCTACCTCTTTCACCCACTCGGTCTGTTGTTGCACGAGTTCGGGCTGCTGCCCAACTGCAGCTCCCATGCCGCGCTCCGCCATGCCGTGCGGACAGCCAAAATTCAGCTCCAGACCATCCACTCCGATGTCTTCCACCGCCTTAACCAATTCATGCCACTTCTCACGGTTCGGCTCCATCATCAAAGAAGCGATAAGTGCATGGTCAGGAAACTTCTTTTTCACTTCCTTCATTTCTTTCAAGTTGACTTCAAGCGGTCTGTCAGTAATCAACTCAATATTATTAAATCCGACGGTTTGCCCGTTGTATTTCAAACCTGCAAAGCGAGACGTCACGTTAATAATGGGATCGCCTAGTGTTTTCCATACGGCTCCGCCCCATCCCGCCTCAAACGCTCTCTCTACCTGATAGCCTGTGTTGGTAGGCGGTGCTGAAGCGAGCCAGAATGGGTTAGGCGCCTGAATTCCTCCCAGGTTTATCCGTAAATCAGCCATAAAAATACCCCCTTGGATTTCATAGATTACTGTTTTTTATGCCAAGGCTTCTGTTTGAGTAGACATATATGCCTTATGAATACCATACGCCGCTTTTTTGCCTTGTTCAGCCGCATCAACTACCATGGCTTCAGCATTTCCCAGACCAAAAATACAATCGCCGGCAGCAAAAATTTTCGGATTGGACGTTTGGTTGTTCTCATTAACTTTAATCACGCCGCGAACATGCTCCAATCCAAATGATTGAATGAGCGGTAGCAGCTTATTTTGACCAATCGCCTTAATTACACTATCAACCTCGACCGTAAACTCTGAGCCTTCCACTTTCACTGGACGCGGTCGACCCGATGCATCCGGTTCACCAAGTTCCATGCGTACGCATTCAAGCGCTTTTACTTTCCCATTCCCATCTCCTACAATGCGGACAGGGGTTACCAGCCATCTGAATTCGACTCCTTCTTGCTTGGCGAACTCGTACTCGAAATCATAAGCTGTCATCTCATTTTCCGTACGGCGATACATCATGGTCACTTGTTCTGCTCCAAGACGGCGCGAACAGGTAGCTGCATCGATCGCCGTGTTTCCCGCACCAATAACAACGACCTTTTTGCCGACCGAAAGCGTTTCAAGTGGTTTGGTTTTTGTATCTTCTACGAGCTGAATCGCATCGTAAACACCATCCAGCTCTTCTCCTTCAATTCCTAAATCCGGTACATTTCCAAGCCCTACAGCCAGCACAACATAATCGTATCCGTTTATAATCTCCCTCACCTGAATATCCTTTCCGATCGTCATGTTGGTAAGAATGGTGACGCCTAGCTTCTCGACTTGTTCTACTTCCCATAGAGCGATCTGCTGGGGCAAACGGAACGATACGATTCCATACGTATTCAGGCCCCCTGCCTGCGCTTTTGATTCATATACAGTTACCTGATAACCAAGCCGGGCCAGTTCTCTGGCCGCAGACAGTCCTGCAGGGCCGCCCCCGACTATCGCTGCGGTTTTTCCGTTACCCTCACCTTTATGGAATAAAGTCACCTCGTTCTTCATCGCCCAATCTGTAGCATAGCGCTGTAATTGGCCGATCATAATCGGCGAAGAGACGTGATTGAGCACGCAGGCTCCTTCGCAAAGCTCAGAAGTAGGACAAACTCGCGCACAGCTTGCACCTACCGGATTTGCTTCCATAATGACACGGGCAGAGCCCTTCATATTTCCGGAAGCGATTTTCTTGATGAACGAAGGAATATTGATGCCGGTCGGACAAGCTTTAATACAGGGCGCATCATAACAATAAAGACAACGGTTCGCCTCATCGGTTGCATCCTTTTCCCGCAATCCGGGAATGAACTCTTGAAAGTTTTTCTTGAGTTTTTCGACGGGAATAAAAACCTGTTGATTCACTATGCTCTCCTCCTTGGCGAAAATGGTTTGTATTATAGTTAAAATTTTCAGAACTTTATATTAATATTATTATACAAAAAAATAATTATCAACATTTTTAATTGCTTATATAAATATTTTTACCGAATAGACTGAATTAAATGTTTTATCTCGTCTCAAATGGGAAATAAGGTTGAGGGAATGATAAACTTTGATAAAATAAAGAAGGAAAGAGCCCCATATTTCCAGAATACCGGCATGCGCGAAAGGATACAGAAGAATGGAATTAGAAGCTCGTGTCAAACATTTAAGACAAGAAATCAAGGAAAAACAAGCTCTGCTTGCAGACCTAGAAGAAAAATTAATCGAATATAAAAGCCAGCAGGAACAGAGAAAATACTATGTATCTTCTAAAGAAATCATCGATTATATAGAGCACCGTTCTGGAAAGCTCATCAATATGTCAACCATTAAGCGCTGGGCAGACGAAGGATATCTCGGCGAAGTGAGTGATGAGCGCGAACAATTCTGGGCTTTAAAAACCAAACAGGGAAAAAAACGTAATCTATATAAGAAAGCGATAGTGTTCTCTTTCTTATATACTAGAGGATATCTCTTCCCTTATTACGATATATTGGATGAGGTGCTGTATTCTACGGAAACTACTTCTTTTTCCGCTATAGTAACCGATATTCGTATGGAGAACGGACAATTTCTATACAAAATCCAGTTACCTGATTACACAATCATCGATGATGTTAACGAGGAGCAATTGAAAGGTGCGGAGCGCGATGGTAAGTATTGAAATCAAAAACACAAATAATAATATTTTGATTGCAAGAAAAATAAGAGATGCAAACAAAGATTCAGCAGACGGATTCAATCTGAAATTTACGGAAGATAACAGCATGATCGTTATGGAGGGGGAAAAGTTAACCATCCCAGACAAGGCGCTTCTAACAGGCGAAATGAAGGTGAACGGAATGATTAAACCTCTGTCGGATGGATTTGAAATTCTGGATGAAGAAAAAGGGAAGACCGTAAACTTACACCTTGATGCTGAATTAGTGAAGGAAATCAACGTCATCCGCAGCTACGTAAAAAGCAAGACGCAGCATGACGTATTGCTGGAGTTATTCAAAAAAGGACTGGAGCAATACAAAAAAGAAAAGGATACAGAACAAAAAAGAAGCGACTAATAAGCCGCTTCTTCTTCATTTATTTTCCACCAAAACGAATCGCAAGCTGAATCAACGTACGAACCGCTACACCGGTAGCGCCAGCCGGATTGTGGCCCTTGTCCTTATCTGTCACAGCTGTTCCTGCAATGTCGAGATGCACCCACGGTGTATCCTCCGCAAATGCACCAATAAAAATGCCGCCCTGAATACAGCCAGCCGGTCGTCCGGCATCATTCTTGATATCGGCGATCTCACTCTTAATATATTCTTGGTACTCTTCGAAGTTCGGTAACTCCCATACTCTTTCTCCGGCGATACGTGCCGCAGATTTTACTTCTTCAAGCCATTCTGCATTGTTCGTAATCATACCGGTAGCCGCGTGGCCAAGGGCAGAAACGACAGAACCTGTTAGCGTTGCCACGTCAACCAGCTTGGTTGCACCCTGATGCTTGGCGTACGCTACGCCATCCGCCAAAATGAGGCGCCCTTCAGCATCCGTATGTACGATTTCAATCGTCTTGCCAGAGAACGAGGTAATGACATCCGCCGGCTTCAAGTTGTTGCCAGCAATCATATTCTCGCATGTAGGAATAACGGCAATCACGTTAACATGTGGCTGTAAGGCACCTATGCCGTCCATAGCAGCAATAACCGCCGCTGCACCAGCCATATCCGTCTTCATCTCACCCATACCTTCATCCGGCTTAACCTGAATGCCTCCCGTATCAAACGTGATCCCTTTACCTACATAACCAAGCACTTCCTTGCTGTCAGATGCACCATTGTATTTTATTACGACCATCTTAGGTTCATTCGTGCTTGCCTGTCCGACACCGAGCAGCGCTCCCATGCCGAGTTCTTCGAGTTCGGCCTTGTTTAACACTTTTACTTCCATATTTCGGCGATGGGCAACTTCCCGCGCCCGCTCTGCCAGAATGGCTGGTGTCATCTTATTGCCAGGCTCGTTAACCAAATCACGTGCCAAATTGGTTGCGTATGCTGCCGAATCTGCTCTCTCAAGACCTGCCTGAATCGCGCTCTGCTCTAAGTCTTCACTTACAACGAGAATAAACTCTTCAATGACAGAAGGCTGCTCTTCACGCTTCTTGTAGCCAGAGAATGTGTATGTCCCAAGCTCCACGCCCTCCACTACGCCCTGAACGATGTCGACAGGGTTCCAAAATCGCTTCTCTACATAGTAGTTGGAAACACCGAATGTAACGTTTTTAATGCCCCTCTTTTGTGCATAACGTGCAGCGGAGCCAATAGCGTCACGCACTTTGGCAGCTGTAAGTTCTTTTTCTTTGCCGAGCCCCAGAATGAGCGTGCGCTTGGCAGGAATTTTGCCCCAGTTATGCAGAAGGGTAACCTCCCCGAAGGTTCCACGGATTTCTTTCTCCGCAATAAGCTGTGATATGCGGTGTTCAAGAGCCGTATCAACACTTTTGGCATACCCCTTCACCGTATCCTGGTCTTCGCAATACGTAACGATAAGACAATCTGTGGCAATCGAAGAAATTGTTTCCGTTGAAATTTTTACTTTCATGGTCTACCTCCGCAAGTGAAAATGTTTCCCCTGTTAGTATGCGATATCATAACACAAAAAAGCACACTTCGGGTGAAGTATGCTCTACATATTCTCCATATCGAAAGCGGTTTCCTTCTTTTTGCTACACTTCAAGCATAATCATTTCATGATGGAGCTTGGCAAGCTTCTCCTTGCAAGCTTCCACCGTCTTCATCTCTCCCGCTTCCATCGCTTCATACAATACGGCAAGCTCATAATCGATTTCACTCGTGAGAACCGGAATCCGCTCCTCGGCATCATGACGACGCAACGCCTCCATTACTTCTTCCATAGAGACAGAGCATTCCTTTTCAAAAATAACTTCTTTGGAAGCACCCGAGATTTTGATAATTTGTTCTGCTTCTCCATAGCGAATCTTCTGGACGACAAGTTGTCCACCAGTAAACATTTTAATGACCGCATGGCCTTTAGCCTGCTCGATAAAATGCTGTAAAATTTTTTCGAAACGCGGATCTGATGTATTATAATGGCGATCGCGTAAGCGGTAACGCGCACCTACTTTACGAAATGTAAGCCAATGGCTTTCTTCTTCAGTCTGGACGGAGAGGGTAAAATACTTCTTCGTTTCTTTCCATGCAACCCGCATGCCCGCTTCAATGATTCGTGCGACCAGTTCCTGTACCTGTTCCTTATTAAACCATAGGGCCACGTCGCTATACTCAATCTGCTCAAACGCATGCATTGCTACCCCTCCATTCGCGGAATTTTTAGAATATTTATTTTTGTTATTATCATTTTATCGTACATTTTTTGTAAACGCAACTTGTTTTTATTGTTAGTCTAGACTGTTAACAATGTATGCAGCATGTGATACGATGAGAACAGATTTTTTACAAGGAGGAAATCGGTTATGAATTGCCTTACGGAACAAGACTTCGCCGTATTTTCCGTACCCGGACTCGAAGCACGCATGGATGCCCTCAAAGAAACACTCCGTCCCAAATTGGACATGCTGGGGCAGGAACTCACTCCCTTCCTTTCCGCGGAAACAGGCGACGAGATGTTCTACCATGTTGCCAAACACGCACGGCGCACCGTTCACCCACCGAAAGATACATGGGTAGCGTGGGCAAGCAACAAGCGTGGCTATAAGATGCTGCCACATTTCCAGGTGGGACTTTGGGAAACACACCTGTTCATCTGGTTCGCCATTATTTATGAATCACCGGTAAAACCACTGTTTGCAGAACGCTTGGAACAGGAGTGGGAAACATTGCGAGAAGCAATCCCGAAACATTTCGTCTGGTCGTTCGACCATACCAAACCAGATACATTCCCTCACAGCGGAATGGACGACGAGAAAGTAAACGAACTTATACATAAGCTCAAGCATGTTAAAAAATCGGAAGTGCTCTGTGGCATAACACTTAGTCGCGAACAGGCCGCCACAATGTCTGCGGAAGAGCTACTGAAGACGGTGGAAGAGACCTTCGACACGCTGCTTCCTTTATACCGACTTTCACATGCCTAGAGCTTAAGAAAAACTCGCGTGCTGTGCCACGCGAGTTTTTCAAGCGATACGGTCGAAAGAAAGAGCCGGAGCTAATAAATTTCCATGCTTGTTTTCTATGCCACTAAGAATTGTTATCATCCATGGACTTTTGCGCCGAAGATCGCCTCCATACGTTTTCGCCCTTCTTCCGCCTCTGCTATCATGCTGTCAAATAACGCTTGCACCGTTGGCACATCTTTAATGAGACCGATTACCTGTCCAGCCCATCCGTAGCCAGCTTCCTCGCTGCCATCATAAATGTATGCTCGATTCGCCCGACCGCTAATCATATCTTTCAAATCTTCATAAGTCGCACCATCTTGCTCCCGTTCAATAATATCGAGTGCATGGGCCGTCTTCAACACGCGACCTGGTGCGCCTAGCGTACGCTTGATAATAACCGTATCCGTCTCTTTACTGTTAACAATTGCCTGCTTATATGCTTCACTCGCATGCACACATTCCTGGGTAGCAATGAACCGGGTTCCCATCTCGATGCCTTCTGCTCCAAGTGCAAGCGCTGCCAATAGACCGCGACCATCCCCGATGCCTCCGCTCGCCAGCACTGGAATCGATACGGATTCCACTACTCTAGGAATGAGTACCATCGTTCCGATATCTTCACGACCTAGATGACCGCCACCTTCTTGTCCGACAGCCATCACTGCGTCTGCGCCCAGCTCCGCCGCCTTCTGCGCTTGACGTACTCCGGCCACAAGCACAAGCGTGCGAATGTTCTCCCCTTTTATCCGTTCAAAAATCGGCTTCGGATTCCCTCCGGTAATGGAGATGGCCGGCACTTTTTCTTCAATGGCTACATCCAATAGCTCCTCATACGGTCTGCCATGCTGCCCGATAGCAAAATTCACGCCGAATGGCTTATCGGTTAATGTACGAACTTTACGGATTTCTTCCCGCACTTTCTCCGACGTGCCTAGCGTCATCGCTGTAATTTGCCCCAGTCCTCCTGCATTAGAGACCGCCGCAGCCAGCTCGGCATATGCCAGATAGGCAAGCCCTCCTTGAACGATTGGATATCGAATGCCAAAAATCTCAGTTACACGTGTTTTCATATGGCTTCTTCCTCTCCTTATTAAGTTCTCTATCGTTGTTTATTCGCTCCTAAACAGGCAAATTCCTTTTTCCAACTCTTTGAAACAGTTAGAATAAAAAAACAAGCAATAATTTCGCTCCTGGACAAGAGAATGATTTCAATCGGAAAAGCATTTTGATATACTCTATATGTTTGCAACGAATAACCGCAGCGCAGTAGGCGGCATCACATATAGAAATGGGGAATGCTCACATGGATCAATCAAAAACCCCCCTGTTCACAGGACTTTTAGAACATGCACGTCGCAATCCAATTCCATTCCATATTCCGGGGCATAAGAAAGGAAGCGGAATGCTACCAGAGTTCCGTGACTTTATCGGACAGAATGCACTATCCATCGATTTGATTAACATTGCCCCGCTCGATGACCTGCATCATCCGAAAGGGATGATTAAAGAAGCACAGGATTTAGCTGCAGAGGCATTCGGCGCCGATTATACGTTCTTCTCTGTTCAAGGAACGAGCGGAGCCATTATGACAATGATAATGGCCGTAGTCGGACCGGGAGACAAGATCATTATTCCGCGAAATGTGCACAAGTCCATCCTTTCAGCTATTATTTTTGCCGGAGCCATTCCAATTTTTGTGCATCCGGTTATGGACCTTGATTTAGGAATTGCACACGGAATTACGACAGAATCAGTACAAAAGGCGCTGGAACAGCATCCGACCGCCAAAGCAGTACTCGTCATTAATCCAACTTACTTCGGTATTGCTGCCAATCTGAAGGAAATTGTCGATTTGGTACACGAATATGGCATCCCTGTGCTTGTCGATGAAGCACATGGCGTACACATCCACTTTCATAATGATATGCCGCTTTCCGCTATGCAGGCTGGTGCCGATATGGCCGCGACTAGTGTACACAAGCTGGGTGGGTCCATGACGCAAAGCTCTGTTCTGAATGTACGCGAAGGTCTTGTATCAGCCAATCGTGTTAAATCAGTCATTAGCATGCTAACAACTACGTCCACCTCTTACCTGCTACTGGCTTCTCTGGATGCGGCACGTCGTCAACTGGTGGAACGCGGTCGGGACATGATGAATAAAGTGTTGGAGTTGGCGGCATATGCACGGGATGAGATCAACGGTATCACCGGCTTGCGCTGTGTTGGTCAAGAAATCCTCGGCAGTGCGGCGACATACGATATGGACCCTTCCAAGCTAATCATTCAGGTACGTGGCATTGGGCTAACTGGACATCAGGTGGAAGTATGGCTACGCGATAAGTATAATATCGAGGTTGAGCTAAGCGATTTGTATAACATTTTGTGTATCATTACACCGGGCGACTCCATCTTGACGGTATCGACACTCGTACAAGCACTTCGGGAATTAGCCCGCATCCAGATGGGCAAAGATTCAATGAAGCCACTCACGGTGCATTTGCCGAAGATTCCGGCTCTGTCTCTTTCGCCGCGTGAAGCGTTTTACTCCGAAACAGAGATTGTACCCATTCGCGAAGCATCCGGACGGATTGTGGCTGAGTTCATTATGGTTTACCCCCCAGGTATTCCTATTGTGCTTCCAGGCGAAGTGCTAACACAGGATAATATTGACTATATTCTTACGAACCTTGAAGCCGGTCTCCCGGTACAGGGACCGGAAGATGAATCCATTCAAACGATCAAAGTTATTAAACGTGCTCAAGCGATAAAGTGAAACTTCTCGCAGGGGGGCTTCACCTCCCACTGCGTGTTAGTTGAACCTATCGGACCTTTAGGGGCAGTTTATCCCACGCCTACACGTCCATCATTCCTCCATGTCTTACGGCAGCCCCTTAAGGCGGGATAAAGTGAAACTTCTCGTATAAATAAAATGAACCCCCTGCAAAAGAGGCAGGGGGTTCATTTTATTTATCTTCTTCACAAGACGGACAGCCACAGGAAGATGCATAGAGCACTTCCACTTTTTCATGCTCATAATGCTCAATGATTTGATCGCAATGCTGACATACGATAGTTCCCATAAATAGTCCCTCCATTCAATATGTCCATGTCATTTAAGGATGTTCATTCATCAATCACGGTCATAATATGTTATGTTATTAATATAATATGTCATACTAATAACGTCAATAGGTTTTATTAAAAAGTGGCATCCAACTACATGGGAAATTTGATAACGTCTACTCATGTTTATATCAAGAGTGCTGATTTATACAATAAAAAGACCTCCTGGAAAAATCCAGGAGGTCTGGCTATACATTTTATTTACGTACAGGTTTACATTTAGTCTTACAGGCAGACGCTAATATTGTGGCAAGCCATGATTAGTATGCGGCAGCTGGCCTTGTAGGAACGTGGAAAGTTCACGCGCCTCCTCATCTTCATTAATAGCGAATTTCTTTTTCAATACGTCGATGTTCTTGGCATCTTCTGCACAAAGCAAAGAAGAACGTCCTGTCTGCATGCAAATTACCAGAGGCTTTCCAAAAAATTGATTCGTGTAAACGAGCCCGAAATCGTAGCGGGCATTCTCGGATGCAAAGCCGACAAAATTCACTTTCGTCGTCTCTGATGTGTCATAAAGGCGCTCGAACATATTTTTAGAACCCCTCCTTTGAATTTGCTTAAATTTACTGCCTTTTTTCTATTTTATCAAAAAAAATTAAACTGGCAATATAGTTTGAAAAAACAGGAAAATAGACATATATTTTCGTCCATAGGGGAACCTCCCTATTTTTCATAAAAAAATCTTAATAAAATCATGTAATATCAAGGTTTTTAAAGGGAAAAATCACAAATTCTTCACTTCACTTGTGGAATTTCCTGTGCGACAATTTCAGTGTAATCACTTACATTATAGAGAATTCAGGAAGAGAAAATTAAGGAGTGTAAGCCATGAACAAGCGCATGCTAGCACAAGTTACGATTCTTGTTCTATTTTTTATTGTACCTTTGCTCGACATTTTTAGAATCGATTTAACGCATTTACACTTTTATGTTTTAACAAAAAGCTTTTCCTTTAATGACGGATATATCCTGCTGCTAACTATTCTGGTACTTGTGTTTGCCTTTGTATCCATCTCTCAATGGTTCGGGCGTCAGTTCTGTGGATGGATGTGCCCACACAATACATTTTCTGGATATTTGACTAAGATTACACATTCTAAAACATTACGTGACAACGCTAGTTTACGGAATACCATCGACATCGGATTGTCACTTATCTTTTCTCCGGTTATCGCTTTTAGCATGATCGCGTATTTTTATAATCCAAAAGACTTATTCAAAGAAATTATCACACTAGACACGAGCGCATGGTCATTCTGGGCATATATACTGACAACTGTTTTCTTCTTCGTTATGGTTAACCGGTTGCGCCATAAATTCTGTCGCAGCGCTTGTCCGTACGGTATGCTGCAAATGATTCTATCCGACAAAAATTCCCGTACCGGAGGCATAAAAAATATGTTCCGGGGCGCTGGTCTCGTTCTTACGATATTGATGACGGTTATGACTTCTATTCTGCTGTTCGCCATCTTTACCAGCACCGGATTTGCAGTCAGCATCGGTAAAAACCTACAAGGAGTACCGGCAGAGAACCGTCTTATCTATACGTACAATCTTCAAGTTGAAAACTTAAAAGACAAACCTACTACCTTCAAACTTGAATATAAAAATGTTCCAGAAAGCTGGGATGTATTGCTTCCGGCTGAGGTTAAGGCAGAACCAAACTCCGTGGCAACGGTGAACCTACTCTTCCGTATCGATGAAGGAAGCATCGGTAAAAACTCAACACTTACCATCGTTATCACAAATGAAAGCGGAAAAAAAATCGAACGTGAAATCAGCATCTTCCCCATAAAAAAATAATGATGTTCCTTACAAGCGTCTTCTCTCCCGGGACGCTTGTTTCATTTAGTCCATCTTAACAAGCAGTACTACCCCACTGCGAGAACTTTCACTTTATACTTTAGCCCTTTCAAGTGAAAAAGGAACAAGGGCTAAAAAAATCCCTCGCTCCTTCTTGAGTGGTTTACATGGTAGCCATACGTCGAGCTTTATCCTCACTCTCGCGCAGCCAATGAATTTTGTCAGGACCGTGCAGTTCTTCTGCCAGGAAATCCAAACATTCGAAAAAAAGCGCAGACACATTGCGCCCATAACGCACTTCCATGCTTTCAAGCGCACGTGTAATACGGAACACGTCCGGTGCCTGTATTTTGCTTTCTTCGACAATGTTTCTTCCTTTGTCGGTTAGGTATACATTGACCACGCGGCCATCTTTGTCACTCTTCTCAATAGTAACAAGCCCCTTCTCCATCATCTTCTTCACATGAATCACGACCGATGACGGGTGCCAGAACGTCCATTCTGCAATTTGAGTTACGCGTACACCTTCATAACAATACACAATCCATAAAATATTCAGTTGGACCGCCGAATCAAGCTCCAACTTTCGCGCTGCCGTCTCCCAATCTTCTTTGTTGATTACAAAAATTGCTCGCAATGTGTTAAGCACCTCTTGCAAATCTTGCGATTGGTTTTGGTAATCCATAATCAATCTCTCCTTCCCCCTCCCGGAATGAAAATATATCGAAAATTATTTTATCTACTATACAATAGTATATTTTTCTAAAAATTTAGTCAACAGAAGAATTATGGCTATCTTATGGAAATTCATTCGGTTTGACAGTTGCCAAAGACTGGGGGCGATGCTAAACTCAAAAGTAGGATGTCTTGAGAACCCGGGGTAGGAGTGAGAAGAATGAGCAGAAGTGCCTACATAAAATTCGTTGAAGGTTCAACTACAAAGCAAGTAACATTGGATGAAGTCAAACAACAATTCAAGCGCTACACGGAAATGACTTCCAAGACTGGTCAACAGTTGGACTGGGATTATGTCCATTCCGCTTTTCCATACACAATGGAAGAGAAGCCAGAAGCCAATGGACAATGGTTTTATCTGAAAGGAACGGACGAAAAACTGTATCGTTACATTCTTATAGGAGTTGGTTCGCGCCAAGTAGAGAAACAAACAAAGCAGCCAGATCCGGAGAACGAAGGACAGACTAACGTAATATCAACAACTGAAGAAGAGAATTATATCCAGATTACACTGTCAACAGAATCCACACACGGAGATAAAGGTAAGGCCAATGAGTTTTGTAAATATCTTGCTAAAGAATACAAAGCGGAATTGCATCTGTTTAACGGTCGTGTTATGTACTACAATCCACGCAAATAAAGAGCATTAGTAATAATATAGTATGGAACAGAAGAATGCGGGCTATTGCTCGCTTATTTCTTTTCTTGAAAGAAGCTAAACGGCTGCTTTGTGTCACTTCAGACGGATCGACAAAACATCTGGGTATTTCGATGCAGGAGACAATTGTTGGTCTTTTTCGCCCGCCGTGCCAAGCTGTTGCGCAGGTAACTGCCTTAGTTGCCCTACAGTAACATCTACTTTCTTATTCATAAAAAAAGAAGTGCAGAATGCTCTGCCCTTCTCTTCTATCCTATCCCGCAAAGGGAAGGATTTGATCGGATCGTTTCAGCGAATAATACCGACCGTCTACCATGCGCACCCCTAATTCTACACAATACCGCCGAGTACTCTCAATCCCATACAATAACCAGTTTGCCGCCTGAAAATTAATATCGAAATCAACATACGTATCAAGGCCATCATTCTTAATCATCCGATCTGTAACATCATACAGACGGATTACAAACGGCAATTCAGAAACAGGAATTGCAAATCGCTGCTCGATAGCCTCCTTGTGACGTTGATCAATCTCCCAGGACGCTGTGAGTGACTGTGTATCATTCCATGCAACACGTATATTCGGTCCCTCTACGTCAGTCTTCGAGGTACGCCTCTTAGGCTTCGCTTTCATCCGCTGCTCTCGTTCCTTTCTTTAGTGAAATTGTATGCAGTTTCTACCGACACCCTGTAGTATACCCTGATTATAGCATCTTTTTACATAAATATGAATAGAGGATCATATGAAAATGCTACCGGGAGTGGATGGCATTCTCGCCTACGACTTGATACTCCTCATTCCCGCCTAGTTTCATAATCAACTGAACTTTATAGTCGCCAGCTTCTTTAAACTGCATTCCTTTTACATTATGCGTGTATAAAAAAGCGGTGCCATTACGAACAGTAGAATAACTTTGTGGATAGCTTACATATTCCTCAGCACCGGAAGGATTGCGAATAACAATTTTAAAAACGAGGGAATCTGATTTTGGAGCATTATCCACATCGATAAAAATATCAAACGAAGCTTTGCTGCCTTTGTCTATGACCATAAATGGGGAGACAATGCGGTAATTTTTCTTACTGGTTTCCTCGATCGCAGATGCCACAATCATATTAATGTTCGGCTTGTTTACGATTGTCTTTCCGTCCTCTTCATCCGACATAACGAATGCACCCAGCTTTTCCGCTATACTTTGCAGCGGAACAACGGTTGTGCCATCCATAACAATAGGTGGAGGATTGTTGCTCTGTAGCGGGTTTCCATTGAGTTCGACAGATGCTACGGGATATTTTCCATGGTAGGTATCGCCTGATGCTATAGCTACCCCGGAAAGCAACAGCGATGTTAGCAGGATGAGTACTTTCCGCTTCATTCTTCTACCTCTTTTCCGATTCTTCAGCTCTATTACTTATACGCACTTTAGCACTGTTTGTTTTTCTTTTTCATTCTTTTTTTATACAAATAAGAAAAACTCGCGAGCGCCTTCGCTCGTCTTTTAAAAAACAAGTTCCGTGTTAGCGGAACTTGTTCGTATAGGTAAGGCATATTACCCTGCCTGTTCGTTATTCTGCCCGGCATTCAATTGCCGATCGCGCTCTGCTTCTTCTTCGTCGCGAAGCCTGTGCGCCATCCTGCTTGAAGCAGACGCGGCAATGCTTGCAACCAAATCATCAAGAAACGTATGGATACCGCTTCCTCTTTTCGTATCCAGCCGTTTAATAATACCAATTTTTTGTTTATCTAAATGACCAAACGTCGTCACTGCAATGCTGCCGTAACCGAATACGGAGCCAAGTGCGAGCGTTTCGTCGCAACCGAACAATCCTTCATCGCTTTCAACGATAGATTGTAAGGGCTCTGTTAGCATTTTTTTCTCGGCCAAAATATCAAGTTCTGTACCGACTAGAATCGCATGTTGAATTTCTCTTTTTTCAAGTACAGCATGAACACTTTCAACGCAGGAAGACATCTTCAATCCTACATTATAGGGAGCCTGCATCAAATACACTACTTCAGCGATGTCTTCAATAGTGACACCCCGTTCGGTAAGACGCTGCAGTGCGGCGGTTTTCACTTCTCTGCTGTGAACTTGTTTTTTCATTTTTACTTATCCCCTTCCCCAACCGGTAACACGACAAAAAATACAGATATGATCCATCATATCACAACTTATCCCTAACATTGACACAATTTTCCCATTCTGAAAACGACATGGAAAAAATTCGACTGTAATTATGTATATGCTTTGCCTTCAGTTATTGATAAAAAAAAGATGCCCTTTCTTATCAATTAAGAAAAAACCGGCCTATGGCCGGTTTTTTCCCTCAGATTCCCGTTCTTCTCTGGCGGAGACAAGCTCTCTGGATTCGTTCCAATCCGCACTGGAATGAAACCGGTTTAAAACGACCGCTACCAGATAACTAGCTCCAAAGAGCAGGAGAAGAGAAAGCAGAGATAGAATAACGATATAGAAAATTGCCAATTCCAGTCCCTCCTTATATCTCAACTAGATATAAGATGTACACGCATTGCAAAAAATATACTGGGGATAGGAAACAAAGACCAAATAACGGAAAATGGAGATGAAACACATGTCTACCTATACGATCAAACGAGTACATAACGAAGCAGAAAAAAATCAGGCGCTCAGCGTACGGCGTCTCGTGTTTATTGAAGAACAGAACGTACCTGAGAATATAGAAGTAGATGCACATGATGATGAAAATACAGCTACTATCCATGTACTTGCGCTAGACGGGCAGGGAGAAGCCGTAGGCGCAGGCCGGCTGCGCGAATACGAACCTGGCATCGGAAAAATCGAACGTGTCGCCGTTTTGTCTTCATGTCGCAGCCACGGCTTGGGACGTTTGCTTATGGAGAAGCTGGAAGCTGAAGCGACGGAAAACGGATATCATACAGTAAAGCTGAATGCTCAACTGCAAGCTCAGCCTTTCTACGAACGGCTCGGTTATAAACCGGAAGGCGATACATTCATGGATGCAGGAATTGAACACATCGCCATGGTAAAGACAGTATAGCCTGTCCAGTCTTACTCCCTGCCACTTAACTCACGAAGCTGCCGTACTGTTTCCATTGTTACAGTGTACGCTCCCAAATCAGCGTGAAATACCTCGTCTCCCCGCATACCATGGAAGTCAGATCCGGCCGTTTTCACCAGATGATATTCATCTGCCAACGCCCCATATAATCTTGTGTCCTCTTCATCATTATCGGGATGGTACACTTCAATCCCCTGCAAACCATGCTCGATTAATTTCCTTACCATCTCTGGATTTTTATATAGTCCCGGATGGGCCAGTACAGCTACACCGCCCGCCTCCTGAATGATATCAATTGCCTCCTCGGGTGAGATACGTGGCGGATTAACATAAGCAGCGCCTGTAGAGCCTAGGTATTTGTCAAATGCTTCTTTCATGGAAGTGACTATACCCTTCTCCATTAATACTTCTGCCATATGTGGCCGGCCAATATTGCCGGCCTTTTCTTTTTTACGGCGCTCTACTTCTTCCATCGTAATGCTGATGCCCAACTCATTTAATTTCTCAATCATCATCTGATTCCTCTTACTGCGAACCTCACGTAACTCCTCTAATCGATGTAAAAATTCAGGATTATTTATATCCATATAATAACCGAGTACATGGACATCTTTGCCCGCATATACCGAACTAATCTCCACACCTGGTACAATCTCAACACCTTGCCGCTTCCCCTCTTCTAGAGCCGAAGCAAGCGCTGCTACAGTATCATGATCTGTGATGCCAAGCGCAGCAAGCCCGTTCGCTTTTGCTCGTTCAATCGATTGCTGGACGCTACACGTTCCGTCCGATGCTGTTGTATGAGAGTGCAAATCAGCTTTATTCATATTTCGTCACCTCTTTCGTTTTAATCCAGATGCCCTATTAAGAAAAATTCGTGGGCGCCTTCCTTTACAGCGATATCTTCTTTCTTATCCATACGAAAAGACGGCATGCCATAGCATCCGTCCTTATACATACATCTCACTTGATAAATTCATTTAAATTTCTTTACCCCATTATATTATATCCCGCATCAACGTGAATCACTTCACCAGTAATACCCCGCGATAGATGGCTGAACAAGAAAAGTGCAGTATCGCCCACTTCTCGCTGATCTACCATCCGACCCAGCGGCGCTTTCTCCGGAACACCTTTTGTCAGATCGGTAAAATTACGGATACCTTTCGCCGCCAGTGTACGAATCGGACCTGCTGAAATCGCATTGACACGAATGTTATTTCGACCAAGCTCAGCAGCAAGATAACGGACGCTTGCTTCTAAAGCCGCTTTTGCCACTCCCATTACATTATAGTTCGGGACTACACGTTCTCCACCCAAATATGTTAGCGTGACAATGCTGCCGCCTTCCGTCATCAATTCATGAGCCGCATTCGTAACTGAGACGAGTGAATAAGCGCTAATATCATGTGCAAGTGCAAATCCATCGCGCGAGGTAGCCACGAACGCCCCGTCCAGATCTTCCGATTTCGCATAAGCGATACAATGCGCAACGCCGTGCAACACACCAACTTCTTCTTTTAACGTGGCGAACGCCTGCTTAACGTCCTCATCGTTCGTAACGTCGCACGGAATTAGAATGGTTCGCTTCTGACCAAGTGAAGAGACCAACTCTTCTACGCTGGCTTTCAGTCGTTCTCCCTGATACGTAAACACCAGATTGGCACCTGCTTCATGCAGCGATTGTGCAATGCCCCAGGCAATGCTCCGTTTGTTAGCCACACCCATCACTAGAATGTTTTTGTCTTTCAGCATCTCCATCGGGATATTTCCTCCTGTTTGTCGTGAGAATTTATTATAAGTCTCCAAATATACAGCTAATGAAACTGCGTTGCAGCGGCAAATGGAAAAAATTCGCATTGTACTGGCATAATGAATGTTCAAGAACGATATACTAAAAAATAATAAAGTAAAACTTCCATCAGGCTTGTCTAGTTTCGTCTATAACGATGCGGGGTAAGCAGAAAGTAATAATTTGTCATTTGCATAAGCCGCCATGGTGAAGGGAGGCAAAAAAATGATATGCATATGTATGGAACATAACGATATGTCACTGATGAGTCAACTGGAGTCCTTACAACGGGAGATTACTCAATTACGGGAAAATATGTATAAACTTGCAAAAGAAAAAAAGAGTCTCTCTCATCCTGATGTAGTGAAAATTAGCCAGCAACTTGATGCTAAGCTAAACCTGCATGACCGATTTTTCCGTGCCCATTGAAGGAAATGAAGTATCTTGTCCTACTACAAAAATGGCAGGATGAGGGACAATACAAGAGAGAGTACAATAATAATTGAAATCACCATGTATGCTTTTCTCATATACTTTACGACTCACTCCTCTACATCTCTAAAATTCCAACAACACTATAAAAATACCATGTTCTTCATGTGATTTCAACGCGGGGCAAGTCTCCTTTCCGTTTGCTTACACAGGCAATACGAAAAGCACGGTTTTTCCCGCGTTTATTTTTCTAACAAAACCTTCAAAAATAAACGTCCCTTATTCGCCAGACTTATTAAAAATCTAAGGAATAAGAGACGTTCGTGCCTTCTGTGCCGTTTTAACTCACATGGTGTTCGATCCGAAGCTTGTCAGCCACCATGGCAATGAACTCGGAGTTGGTCGGCTTCGCTTTGCTGTTGCTCACCGTATAGCCGAACAGCTTACCGATGGAATCCATGTTGCCCCGGCTCCAGGCCACTTCAATCGCATGGCGAATCGCCCGCTCCACCCTGCTGGCGGTCGTATTGAATTTTTTTGCGATTTCTGGATATAGAATTTTGGTAATGGAACCGAGCAATTCCATATCGTTGTATACCATCGTGATGGCTTCACGTAAATATAAATAGCCTTTAATATGCGCAGGTACTCCGATTTCATGAATAATATTTGTAATGTTCTGATCCAGATTTTTACCTTTAGAAGGCAGTGAAGTCGTTCGCAAATTGTGATGGACGGTTGAAGTTAATCCTGCAACCTGTCGCAGACGATTTGCCAGAACTTCCATATCAAACGGTTTCAAAATATAATACGATGCGCCAAGCTCTACTGCCTTCTTCGTAATTTCCTCCTGCCCGAATGCTGTCAGCATGATAATCTTAGGCATAGATGGCAGCTTCATACCACGGATTTGCTCCAGCACCGCCAGTCCATCCAAATGCGGCATTACAATGTCAAGAATTAACACATCAGGCAATGTATGATTTAACAAGTTCAGTACATCATTCCCGTTAAATGCGACACCCACCACTTCAATGTCATCCTGGTCGTTCAGATACTCCTGAAGCAATTCTGTAAATTCCCTGTTGTCATCCGCAAGAATAACTCGAATGTTCTTCAAAATGGCTTCGCCCCTTCTGCACTACTATTTTTAGTATATTTTTTCGTTATAGGAATGTAAATCCTCTTACACTACACCTATGACAAAATGTCTCCTATGTGTAAAAATCAGTATATATCTGACCTACGTACTTGTAATTCGACGAAGTTTGTGTAACTCCTGCAAAATGGAAAACATTACTTTTCGACCAATCTCTTGCCATTTCGACGAAAAGACAGAAAAAAACGCAGGGAATTAACTTGCCCTGCGTTTTTCATCCATTTCCTTGCGAAGGTCAATACCGGCATCCTGCAGCATCCATTCAATGTATGTGCCATAACCACTGGTCGGATCGTTAACGAATACATGCGTTACTGCTCCTACTAGCTTGCCGTCTTGAATAATTGGACTTCCGCTCATTCCCTGCACAATTCCTCCGGTCTTTTTCAGCAGAACAGGATCTGTTACTTTAAGAATCAAGCCCTTAGTGGCTGGATACTTCTGCGGTACAACGTTGACGATCTCAATTTTAAATTTTTCCACCTTTTGATCGTCTACAACCGTATAAATCTCAGCCGGGCCCGGTTTGACTTGCTCACCCAAAGCGATCGGTATCGGTTGGGTCTCAAGCGCCTGTGCCGGAAGCTGATTCATTTTGCCGAAAATCCCGAATGGAGTATTTTTTTCAATCGTACCCAATTTGACGCGTTCATTACGAAATGTGGCGTATTTCTCGCCTGGTGCACCACTTTTTCCAGGCTCAATGGATGTAACACTTGATTGTACAACGTGCCCTTCACCGACAGTGATCGGCTTTCCGGTATCCATGTCGGAAATTACGTGTCCCAGAGCTCCGTACTTCTGACTTTTCGGCTCGAAGAATGTTAATGTACCAACACCCGCAGCTGAATCGCGGATATACAAACCCATTCGATACTTTTTGTCTTTATCGTCTAGAGCCGGTTTAAGGTCAGCCACAAGCGTTTGCTTACCGCGCACGATTTCAAGCTTTACGGTCTTTCCACGTTTTCCTGCTTCATCTACTAGCTTTCCCACTTCATCCATACTGCGAATACGTGTGCTGTCAATACCAGTAATCATATCCCCGACTTTAATATCAGCGACTTCGCCTGGCGAGAATTTCTTACCCTGACTCTCCACAAGATGATGTCCGACAACGAGCACACCTGCCGTATGCAGTTGGACGCCAATGGACTGCCCTCCTGGAATTACTTTTAACTCTGGCAACACTTCTACATCTACCGTCTTAACCGGGATGCTTCCAAGTTTAACCGTCAGTTTCGCTCCACCCGGCTTCCCCGGCTGGATGGTGAGCGGCTTGCGCAAATCCACTTGTTCAGACGCTACAGCCGAGCTGACATGCACAACATCGGGGTCAGTGGACGTAAGCGTTGCCGTCACAGGCATGGTAAGGGAAAGTTGAGCGAGCGAACCCTGAAACATGCGGATTTTCTCAGGAAATGAAGCAAACTGTTGAAAAGGGGTTGAAGAGAAAGTGAGAAGAGCGAGTGCAATTACGATACAGCCAATTATTGTTTTCTTCTTGTTTCGGGTGTTCAACGGGTCATCACGCTCCTACACGTTCCCTACCTACACCTCCATATATCTGTAATAATAATGTTGCCGTAGTGGGACGCATTTATAACCCCTGTTCCGAAACAATCTCTTCCTGCTTATCCTTCTGTTCTTTTCTTTAGCTCTTCAGCCTGATCAAGCATTTCCCTTGCATTGCTCTTCGTCGTTTCTGTTACCTGGGCACCTCCGAGCATCCGGGCCAATTCCACAACACGCTCCTCATACGGCAGCGCTTGTACTTTCGTTTCTGTCTCGTTCTCGTTCATGTGTTTTTCGATCCGCAGGTGTGTATCCGCCATGCTGGCTACTTGCGGTAGATGTGTAATGGAAAGCACCTGACGTCTGCGTGAGACACGGACCAACTTCTCGGCAATCGCCTGTGCAGCGCGTCCGCTAACACCTGTATCGACCTCATCAAAAATCATCGTATCAATGTTTTCTGCATCGGCCAGAATAGTCTTCATCGCCAGCATAATCCGGGATAACTCTCCACCAGAGGCGATTTTACTAACCGAACGCAGCGGCTCGCCTGGATTGGGAGCAATAAGAAACTCCACCGTATCGATGCCGTTTGCCGTTACACGCAGACGCGTTCCATCCACTTCGAGGCCGCGCTCATCTTCCTGTTGATTAACTGCAATCTCAAAACGGGCCCGTCCCATGTGAAGTTCCTTTAGCTCTTGTTCGATTGCCTGAGCCAGTATAGTCGCTATCTGCTTACGTATCTGCGATAACTCCGTGGCTTCTACCGCCAAATCAAGCGCCACTTCCTTCAGCTTTTTCTGAATTTCTTCAATGCGCGTCTCCCTATTCTCCATGCTATCGAGTTCGTCTTCAATCGAAGCTGCATATTCAAGGATTTCATCGACCGACAGTCCATACTTGCGTTTCAACCGATTAATTTCATCCAGACGGCTTTCAATCTGCATCAGCCTCTCTGGATCGAATTCGATTGTGTCACGGTAATCACGTACGAGTCGTGCAGCTTCCTCTAATTGATAAAATGCGCTTTCCACCATCTGATGCGTCTCTTTTAGCTCTTCATCATATTCAAGCACTGTTTCAAGATGACTCACAGCATTGCTGATCCAATCAACACCGCGTTGCTCCCCGACTAATGAGCGATATGCATCTTCGAGGCTATGCGCCAGCTTTTCTCCACCGGACAGCTTCTTCCGTTCTTTAATTAATTCCTCATCCTCTAATGGTCTGAGGTTAGCCTCAACAATTTCCTGCAGTTGAAAACGAAGCATATCCATACGCTGCACCATTTCCCGTTCGTTAGTTGACATGTATTCAAGCTCCGAAACGAGTTGACGATATATTCCGTATAGCTTAGAGAATTCGCGGAATGCAGGTGCAATTTTTTCGTCACCGAATGCGTCCAGCCACTCCATATGCCTATCGCCTTGCATAAGGGATTGATGCTCATGCTGTCCATGAATATTGATTAGCCAGGGTGCTACATCCCGTAGCATCGATAATGTCACCATCTGTCCGTTAATCCGGCAGATGGTTTTACCGGTACTGGCTAACTCCCGTCGGATGATAATGGTCCTTTCTTCAACCTCGATTCCCATTTCTTCCATCAAGGACAAAGCCGGTGCATTCGCTTCAAATTCAAACAATCCTTCGATTTCGGCTTTTTTACATCCGTATCGGACATAATCGGCGGAACCTCGTCCACCAAGCAACAGACTGATGGCGTCAATTAGGATTGATTTTCCCGCACCAGTTTCCCCCGTTAAAATCGTAAGGCCCCGTCCAAATGAAACGGAGACCTCCTTGATTACGGCAAAATTACGAATTGTTAACTCAAGCAACATGTCCAACCCTCCCGTATGTGCCTATAGCATATCAATAAACCGCTGTGACATATCGGTCGCGTTGTCTTTGCCGCGGCATATAATCAGGATGGTATCGTCCCCGCAAATCGTTCCTAGAATTTCCGGCCATTCCAAGTTATCGATTAATGCGCCAATTGCATTGGCATTTCCGGGCATTGTCTTCATTACAAGCAAATTATCGGTCCGATCAATGCTCACGAAGCTATCGATTAATGTTCGCTTCAGCTTATGCTGCGGATTAAAACGTTGATCAGCCGGAAGCGAATACTTATAACGCCCATCATTGGTTGGTACTTTTACTAAATGTAGTTCCTTGATATCTCGTGAAACGGTCGCTTGTGTGACGTTAAATCCTGCATCACACAACAAGTCAACCAGTTCATCCTGTGTTTCCACATCATTTCGGGCAATGATTTCCCTAATTTTGATATGTCGTTGGCCCTTGTTCATATTCTTTCCTCCAGCCATGCGTTCATTTTCTTCCATTTATCCGTTCTCCCCTTGCAATTTCTTGCGCACCACTTCAAAAAAGCTGCGCTCTTTCCATTTAATGAGCGATGTAATGTAAGGCGATCGCCGGATGACGATTTCATCATCGACCTCCAACTGATAACCCAACTGACCATCAATCGTTAATCCGAGATCATTATGCGTCGCATCAATAACAACATGGATTTCCTCATTCGCCGGCAAGACAAGTGGACGGGCTGTCAATGAATGAGGTGCTACTGGAGTAAGTAAAATGGCGTTAATGTATGGCACCACGATGGGTCCACCCGCCGAAAGGGAATATGCCGTGGATCCAGTAGGTGTAGAAACAATGAGCCCATCGCCATTGTACGTTGCCACATATAAATCATCTACATAGACACTGCATTTAATCATTCGTCCGAAACTTCCCTTGGCGATGCCAACATCATTGAGCGCTACTGCCTCATGAATATGTTTGCCCTTACGAATGACTTCTGTATGGAGCATCATCCTATCTTCTACACAATATTCTCCACTCAAAATCCGATCGACCGCATGCGGCAAATCCTCAGGCTCAGATTCAGAAAGAAATCCAAGATTACCCAGATTAATACCAAGGATCGGAATCGGGTACGGCGCGATTTCCCTCGCCAGTCCGATGAGTGTTCCATCTCCGCCCAGCACGAAAATAATATCCACTACTTCATGAAATTTATCTATCGGAAGCGCAAGCTCTTGCCGTCCGATATGAGAAGCCACTACATGGTCTATGTATACGCCTACTCGTTTTTCTTTCAATAAACGCACCAATTCTTTGGCTACAGACCATGCTTTTGTTTTCTGTTCATTCGCTACAATACCTATCGCCGTCACGACTAACACCTCGATTAGCTAGGGTGATATTGCCTGTCTTTCTTATTATACATGCTTTCTTTACACGATGCATAAAAATGCAAAAAAAGCAGGAAGCCCCTCAGAGCTCCTGCTTCTCCTCTTCCCTAAAATGTAGCATGCGCCTCATGAACAACACGGGCGATATCCGCTTCATGGTCGAGTCGCGCAGATGTTGCCGGGTCTTCGCTCCATTCGAGATGTAGCAGAAATTCGATATTTCCCTCGCCGCCTGTAATTGGTGAAAAGGAAAGTCCACGCACAATAAATCCAAGTTCTTCGCTGAATTCTGTCATCATGCGCAACACTTCTTCGTGCACATTCGGATCGCGCACGACCCCATGCTTGCCAACCTGTTCCCGTCCCGCTTCGAACTGCGGTTTTACGAGCGCCAACACTCGGGCTCCAGGCTTTAGAAAATCTTTGAGGACGGGCAATATAAGACGAAGAGAAATAAAAGAAACATCAATGGTGGCAAACTGAATCTTCTCTCCGCTCCACTCCTCCACTTTAAGATGACGAAAGTTCGTTCTCTCCATTACCACTACATTTTCGTTCTGGCGAAGGGACCAGTCCAGTTGACCGTATCCGACATCAATAGCATATACCAGACGGGCACCGTGCTGCAGGGCACAGTCTGTAAATCCGCCGGTGGACGCGCCGATATCCATGACAACCGCGTCCTTCAAATCAATATCAAATGCCTGAATCGCTTTCTCAAGCTTCAGTCCACCGCGACTTACATACGGATGCACCTGCCCTTTGACTGTAATGGGCTTATTTGTTTCCACTTTCATTCCTGCTTTGTCACAGCGTTCCTGTCCGACAAAGACAAGGCCTGCCATAATGGCAGCCCTTGCTTTTTCCCGGCTTGGAAAAAAACCTTCCTGAACCAAGCGTACGTCTATTCTCTCTTTTGTACTCATCAGTTACGCTCGTTGCCTCCTTGCAGGCCACAGAGAACGTACTTTTTGGGCTACATTCTCGGGAGTCAATCCCACTTCAGCCCGTTGTTCTTTCACGCTACCGTGCTCTACATAATAATCAGGAATACCCATCAGCTCAACAACCATATCATGATATCCGGCCTGCGCATAGCATTCCAGCACCGCACTACCGAATCCTCCCTGTACGGCACCCTCCTCAAGCGTAATCACTGTGTAGCCGTCCCGTGCTAACGTGAACAATAACTCCTCGTCGAGCGGTTTGGCGAAACGCGCATTGACGACCATTGGAGTGATGCCTTCCGCGGCAAGCGCATCTGCCGCTTTCTGAGCGGTAGGAACCATGTTACCAAATGCCAGGATAGCTACATGGGAGCCCGAACGAAGAATTTCTGCCTTTCCGATCGGCAGTTGCTTATATTCAGTATCTAAGTCAACACCTTCCCCGCTGCCGCGCGGATAACGAACGGCAATCGGGCCATCATTATGCTGCAAAGCCGTATACATCATATGCTGAAGTTCATTCTCATCTTTTGGCATCATTATAGTCATGTTGGGTAGGCTACGCATATAAGCAATGTCGAATACGCCCTGGTGCGTCTCTCCATCAGCACCGACAAGGCCTGCCCGATCAATTGCAAATAATACATTTAAATTCTGACGGCTTACGTCATGTACCAACTGGTCATAACCTCGTTGCAAAAACGTGGAATACACGGCAAATACAGGCTTCAATCCCTGGGTAGCAATGCCTGCAGCCATCGTTGTCGCATGCTGTTCGGCAATCCCAACATCAAAGAAACGTTCCGGATATTTCGATGCAAACCGGTTCAAGCCTGTCCCGCCCGGCATTGCGGCAGTAATGGCTACAATGCGTGGGTCGGTTTCCGCCAGCTTTTCGAGCGTCTGTGCGAAAACGCTTGTATAGCTTGGCGGCCCTTCCGTTTTCAATACTTCTCCACTTTCGATTTTATACGTACCTACACCATGAAACACATCAGAATCGGCTTCTGCGGGGGTGTAACCTTTTCCTTTTTTTGTAATAACGTGAACCAGTACCGGTCCTTTCGTATAAGCAGCCTGGCGCAGCGCCTCCATCAACGTAGGCAGATCATGTCCATCCACTGGTCCAAGATACGTAAAGCCTAGCTCTTCAAACAGAATGCCCGATACCATTAAATATTTTAGTCCGTCCTTCAGGCGTTCTGCCAGCTTGGCCATTGTCCCGCCAACAGCTGGCACTTTCTTCAGTACAGACTCGACCTCTTCTTTCACTCGCTTATATCCGTCGTTCGTGCGTAGCTTGCCGAGATAGTTATGTAAGGCTCCTACGTTCGGCGCAATCGACATTTCATTATCATTCAGAATAACTGTTACGTCGCGCTTCTCATGACCCATATGGTTCATTGCTTCAAAAGCCATACCACCAGTCAGGGCGCCATCGCCGATAATAGCTACAACTTTACTGCGCTCCCGCTTCAAGTCGCGGGCGATTGCCATACCCATCGCCGCAGATAAAGAGGTACTGCTATGGCCGGTCTCCCAAACATCATGCTCACTCTCGCTGCATTTCGGATATCCGCACAGTCCTTTGTACTGACGTAGCGTATGAAAACGATCCATTCGTCCGGTTAACATCTTATGCACGTAAGCCTGGTGGCCGACATCCCAAATAAGCTTGTCCTTTGGACTTTCGAAAATATAGTGAAGCGCCAGCGTTAATTCGACCACGCCCAGATTAGGTGCCAGATGCCCCCCCGTTACCGAAAGGTTTTCAATTAAAAATTCGCGGATTTCTTCCGCTAATGTATTCAATTGCGATACATTTAACTTTTTCAGGTCTTGAGGGGAGTTAATATCGGATAGCAAAGAAAACTCCTCACTTTCAACATTTCATTCTAGTTTTTACTTAAATAGTAATATATATGATACTTGTTTTCTCAAACGTAAATCAAGAACATGGTATCACAAACAACGTATAAACACCAATATAAAAGAGCAAGTGGGAACGGTTTCGCCTCTTGCTCTACTTTAATAGCATCGCTTTATCATTCTTTATTCTTCATGCGATTTTTAGTGATCCCGCTCAATAACAAACGTTGCAAGAGCACGAAGAATGCTGGTGTCCGTAAGTCCTGCTTCGGTAAGTGCTTCATTCGCCTCATCCACTAAGCGCTGGAGTGTAGCCTGCGATTCTTCCATACCAATAAGGGAAGGGTACGTAGATTTGCTGCTCTTCTCATCGCTTCCCACCGGCTTTCCGATTTTCATCTCGTCACCCGTCACATCCAAAATATCATCCTGGATCTGGAATGCAAGCCCAATATTGTTGGCATAACGAGTCAAGAGCGCGAGCTGTCTCTCCTCGGCCCCGGCAAGAATCGCGCCAGCACGCACACAAAACACAAGAAGGTCAGCGGTTTTATGTTGATGAATATACTGCAATTGTTCAAGCGTCAGCCGCGTATTCTCGCCTTCCATATCGGCACATTGGCCGCCAACCATTCCTCTAGCACCAGCGTACGACGACAATTCGCGTACAATTTTCAGGATGCTGTCTGCAGGAACGTTATAGGCTTGCGCCTCGCATACCGTTTCAAAAGCATACGTCAAAAGCGCGTCTCCTGCAAGAATGGCCATCGCTTCCCCATACACTTTATGGTTTGTCGGTTTTCCTCGACGGAAATCATCATCATCCATAGCTGGCAAATCATCATGAATAAGAGAGTACGTATGTATCATTTCGACCGCACAACCAACGGGAATACCCGGTTCTATCGGCTTGCCGAACGATTCAAGTGTCGCAAGTACAAATAAGGGACGCAGCCGTTTACCTCCAGCCAAAAGCGAGTACGCCATCGCGCTCCGGAGCGTATCCGGAACTTCCTGCACATCCGCATACACAGCAAGACGATCGGAAATTAGCGCCACCTTTTCGTTAATATATTCTTTTAGCTGCACGTTGCTCACTCGTCATCTCCCTCCAATTGGAACGGAACGGCGACCCGTTCGCCTTCCTGCTCCAGCAGCATCTCGATTTTCTGTTCCACATCGGTTAACTTCTCGCTGCACTGCTTGGACAGTTCCATTCCCTCCTGGAATAAGGCAATCGCTTTCTCCAACGGAACATCCCCTGCTTCAAGTTGCTGTACGACTTCTTCCAACTGCTTCATCGCCTCTTCGAATGGTACTTCTGTCTTTTTCTTACCCATTGATATCCCCCTTTTGCGTCTCCTCGACCCGACATATGAGCGCTCCGTCAGCCAAACGAACAGCGACCTTCTCACCTACTGCCGTTTGTCCTACTGCAGTTACCAGATTCTGTTTTCCTTCTGCTTCTTTAAATACAAGCGAATAGCCACGCTTCATTACTTTTAGCGGGCTCAATGCATCTAGCTTACCAATTTGGCGAACAAGCTCTTGTTCTCGTTCTTTGACCAGCATTCTCATCGCACGCTCCAGGCGCTCTTGCCTATTATGCAGACGCTCGCGCTCGCGCTGTATCGTTGCGGTTGGGTTATATTGCAACAAATGCCGGTGCATTTCTTTCCATCGTGCCTGTTTCTGTATATGATATTGTTCAGTTGCCCGCACGAGTCGTTGCTGCAGCCGGTCCAGCTCCTGTTCATATTGCATGACATGGCGTTCCGGCTGACGCAGCACATACGAACGCTGCAGGCGTTCTAACCGCTCACGAAGACGTTTCACCTGATGACGAAGTGAAGTTGCAATACGCCCCGACAATATATCGATACGATGATGCAACTCCTGCATATGGGGTACTGCAAGTTCCGCCGCTGCCGTAGGCGTAGCCGCACGCACATCGGCTACAAAATCTGCGATCGTATAATCCGTTTCATGCCCTACAGCCGAAATCACAGGAATATGTGAACATGAAATACTGCGGGCCACTACTTCTTCGTTAAATGCCCACAACTCCTCAATCGATCCGCCACCCCGGCCGACGATCAGCACATCGACGTCCTGGCGCTCATTCATCTCGTTAATTGCGCGGCTAATAGATGGTGCAGCATGTTCTCCTTGCACCGCAACCGGATACAGCAACACGTTCGCAACTGGATACCTCCGGCGAATGGTCGTAATAATATCACGCACCGCAGCACCAGTAGGCGAAGTAATGACACCGATCCGGGATGGATACCGGGGAATTGCCTTTTTATTGCGTTCATCGAACAGCCCCTCCTTCTCCAGCTTTTCCTTAAGCTGTTCAAACGCCATATAAAGGCTCCCGATGCCGTCCGGCTGCATCTCTTTCGCATATAGCTGATACTGCCCGTCCCGTTCATACACAGAAACAGAACCGCGGATAAGCACCCGGGTTCCGTTTTTAGGAATGAATTTGAGATACCGGTTATTCCCGGCAAACATTACGCCTTTAATTTTGCATTCTTCGTCCTTGACCGTAAAATACATATGTCCTCGGGAGTGATGCACGAAATTGGATAGCTCGCCTCGCACCCATACATTCTGCAGCACTTCATCAAAATCGAATGCATCTTTAATGTAGCGCGTAAGGTCTCTAACCGAAAAAATTTGCCGGGTGTCCTGCACAGTTCTCTTCCTTCCCCTCGCTCTATTTCTCTTGTGCAACGCATGCTGCTTTCTTCGCTGCGTCCACTGTATTTTTCATCAGCATCGTAATCGTCATCGGCCCCACACCACGAGGTACTGGAGTCAGATAACTTGCCACTTCCTTAACGGAATCAAAATGAACATCGCCCACAAGCTTGCCCGCTTCATTTCGGTTTACACCGACATCAATAACTACAGCTCCAATTTTTACATGTTCGGCGCCAATCATCTCAGCACGGCCAACGGCCACAACCAGAATGTCCGCCTGACGCGTAATGGACGCAAGATCTTTCGTCCGTGAATGTGCCACAGTTACAGTAGCATTTTCCTGCAATAATAACATAGCAACCGGCTTCCCTACAATATTGCTGCGTCCAATAACAACTGCGTGCTTGCCTTCAATCGGCTGACCCGAACGTTTAATCAGTTCAATGATTCCATGCGGCGTACACGGCAAGTAACAATCGTTGCCGATTAGCATGTTGCCCACATTTACAGGAGTAAACCCATCCACGTCTTTCTCCGGACTAATCGCGTCAATGACCGCTTTTTCGGAGATATGCTTCGGCAACGGAAGCTGCACCAGAATTCCATGAATGTTCGGATTTTGATTATATTCCTCAATCATTCCTAGCAGTTCTTCCTGTGTGATGGAAGCATCGCGCCGAATAACTTCAGAATAGATACCAATTTCATGGCACGCTTTTTCTTTTCCTTTTACATATGAATGAGAAGCTGGATCATCACCTATAAGAATGACCGCAAGTCCCGGATGGATGCCCTGCTCCTTTAATTGGCCTACTTCTTCTTTTAATGCCGTGCGGATTTCGGACGCTACTTCGGCGCCCACAATAATCTGTGCTGACATATCGCATATCCTCCCGTTCAATTGAAAATATTGAGAAAATGTAAGTTCTCGCCTTCCTTTTCAGTGTAGCGAATCAAACGGAAGATTGCAAAGGTAAATTACGAAATATATTACAGATTTCAACCAGAACGTTCGCCTTTATAACCAGCTAGAAATTGCAAAAGACCAATGCGTGCCACACCGAATGCATTGTCCCCTGCATATACAGGATCTGCAAAGTACAGACGAGCACCGACTGCCCGGTGTGTCAGCCGTTTCGTAAGCCGCTCGCGAATATACGTATTGGCAGACACGCCGCCTACAATAAGAATATCTTTCGGGTATCCGTCTTCAGTAGCCGTACGAAGCGCTTTCTCCAGTGTAGTTGCGATACACTTTTCTGCCGCACGGGCAATCTGCGCTGGCGGAACATTCTGTTTTATCGCACGCATGAGAGCCGCCTCAGGTCCTGAGAAACTAAATGTATACCTTGCTACAGAAGAAGGAACAGCAAGACCGTTCTCTCCCGCCTGCCTCGCCATCTCTTCAAGGTACGGCCCCGCTGGAAAAGGAAGTCCTAACGCTACACCAATCCGGTCAATTAATTGTCCCGCATGCAAATCTTGTGTACCGCCAATGCATTCGATTTCGTATCCTCCGACCCGTTTCGTGCAATCCAGCACTTCGCTCGTTCCACCGGACAGATGCACTGCAAGAAACCTGTCTACTGCAATCGGTTGCGCCAGCGTATATTCTCCGGCTGCAATGTGCCCCTCCTGATGAGACGTATAATACACAGGCACATGAAAAAAATGGGCCATTAACTCTGCTACCATCTGTCCGGCAAGAAATACGGGCATATAACTGCCTTCCACTGGCCGTGGGGTGCGGCTCACCGCAATAGCCACCACCTTCCGACCTTCTGTTGTCATACGGTGCGCCAGCTCGGGCAGCCGCTTAACATGTTGAAACAGTGCAGCAGATTGTTGTAGGCCACGCTCACCAGCTTCCACCGTCAACAGTTCCTTCTCTTCGGCTACGACTCGTCCGCCTGTATCAACAAGACAAAGAGAGGTCCGATAGTTACTCGTATCAATGCCAAGTACTACATCCATCAGTTATTGTCCTTTTTGTTCACTTTTTTCCAGATCCTTCACCAAACTGGACAGCACACCATTGATAAATTTCGGCGAATCATCCGTTCCGTAGATTTTGGCCAGTTCGATCGCTTCATTCAACGTCACTTTTACTGGAATATCGTTCCGATGCATCATCTCATACCCGGCCAAACGTAAAATCGCGCGGTCCACGTTCGCTAATCGCCCCATCGTCCATCCTCGCAGATATTTGCTAATGTTACGATCAATATCGGCCTGATGCATCACTGTGCCTTTTACCAGTTCGGTTAAAAACTCGGTATTTTGCGCCTGGCTCTCCGCCTGTTCATTTTCTTCTTCTTCCAGCAGGTTAGTGAGCACATCCTCTGGTGCAGCCTGGGTCATATCAATCGAAAATAATACTTGTACCGCCTTCTCGCGGGATTGATGTCGATTCATTTGTTACCACCTTTTATTTGTCGAAGTTTCATTTTATATAGCTTTACCTGCACAAAAAATAACCATTCCTTGAGTTTATCAAATCCTTACTCCCTTGGAAATACTTTGTCCCACCATTTTACCGCAAAAAGCGCCAAACCCCTGAATACCGAGATTTGACGCTTTTGCTGTGTGCGATTGTCCACCTGGTTGCATATCTACCGTTTCGTAAACTTTCCCGGAAGAATGCGGTCAAGCACTTCGCCTACATCTTCTTCATTGTCAAACTTGCGGCCGATATAAAAACCGGTCGCCACAAATACGGCAAATACGATTGTTTTGAGAAAACCGACCCACAAAAAGAGTAGACCGAAAATGAAACCCGCCGCCAAGCCGAACGCTTTTCCCCGATTCTCCAGAATGAATTGCCAGAACATGCGAATCCCTCTATTCTACCCGCCGGACGCGTGCTCCTGTACCGGGCTGTGCCACTTCAGACACCAGCACCGTAACTTCAGCAATCGCCAGGCCGGCAATCGTTTCTACGCGTTCCTTTGTAACCTGCTGCACCTGCTCCACCAGACCGGGAATCGGCGTCTCTCCGTCTACCGTCACTTTAACGTGGATGGAAGTTTTGTTCTCTTCTGCACGGACACGCGCCTTCAGGTCGCGAATGCCGCGAATACGACGCGCCGCAGCGGTAGCAATGCTTTCAATCGTTTCCAGAGTAATTCGCACATCCCCGTATTCGGTCGGATTGTGAACAGATACTCCGGCACGACCTCTGTCTCCGCGAGCACGTACGCTTGTAAATAAAAATTTCAGACTGATTAAGAAGAAAATTGCGGCTGCGACAAAGTAAATCATCCCTACCTGGGACGACGTATAAATTTCTTCAATGGCACTCGTAATGTATGTTGATGAAATCAAATTGAGACTGGTCGCCATGACAAATAACGAAATAACTACCAGCGCCAGACTATATAACGTAAGAATAAAACGATCAAATAAATTCACAGACGCCCTCCTACCGGCGAAACGCCAGGTTGTGCGTTCCGCTTACCGAACTCGGTGAACTTCTTCATGATTTCCAGCTACTTTTTTCTCTTTTTCTTGCTTTAGCAAAACATCGACGATATGTACGTTTACTTGTGTTACCACAAGCCCTGTCATATTCTGAATAGACTCCCGTACATTCTCCTGCACCTTATACGCTACATCAGGGATTTGCTGTCCAAATTCCACGATGATATAAAGATCGATGGTCGCTTCTCTTTCTTTAATATCCACACGTACGCCACGGCTGCTTTTGCGTCCAAGACGCTCAACGAAATCACCGACCACTCCACTGCTCAAACCTGCTACTCCAGGTACCTCGGAGCCTGCCATATGGGCAATCACTTCAATAACTTCCGGAGCGATTTCAATCTTGCCTAGCTCCAGTTGTGAGAATTCAATTCCATTATCCAACACAAAACACCTCCTTCAAAGTGCGATTCTTTGCTTATTATAGCAAAGGAGAGGAAAAGAATACAATTTACGCCTTTGAAGAAGGTGTCATTTTTAGTAATTATTCTTCAATTTTCAAGTCATATATCTCTAAAAACTTCGTGTTGAACGTGCCCTCCACGAACATTTCATGCTCAAGCAGCTTGAGATGGAAAGGAATTGTTGTATGAACGCCTTCAATCACCATCTCGGATAATGCACGCTTCATACGCTGAATTGCTTCATCTCGGTCTTTGCCCCAGACGATAATCTTCGCTACCATCGAATCATAGAATGGTGTAATTTGATAGCCTTGATAGACTGCACTGTCCACACGTACGCCAAATCCGCCCGGAGGAAGATAGAACTGGATGGTACCCGGAGACGGCATGAATTTCTTGGCCGGATTCTCTGCATTGATACGACATTCAATAGCCCAGCCGTCAATCACGACGTCTTCCTGTTTGAAGGAAAGTGGATAGCCTGCAGCCACCATGATTTGTTCTTTAATCAAATCAATACCGGTAATAAGCTCGGTTACTGGATGCTCAACTTGAATACGCGTGTTCATCTCCATAAAGTAGAACCGGCCGTCTTTATCAAGCAGGAATTCCACCGTACCCGCACCGTGATAATTCACGGCTTTAGCTGCCGCAACGGCCGCGCTTCCCATCTGCTGGCGTGTTTCTTCATCCAGCGCAGGAGACGGCGCCTCCTCTACTAGCTTCTGATGACGACGCTGAATGGAGCAATCGCGCTCGCCAAGATGACATACGTTCCCATGCTTGTCTGCAATGATTTGAATCTCGATATGACGTGTGTCTTCAAGGTATTTCTCCAGGTATACGCCCGGGTTGCCGAATGCATTTTTCGCTTCCTGCTGTGCCTGGCGCACGGAAGAAATAAGTTCTTCTTGAGAACGAGCTACACGCATGCCTTTACCGCCGCCACCGGCCGTTGCCTTAATAATAACGGGGTACCCGGCTTCTTCAGCAATGCTGACTGCTTCGTCAATATCTTCAATCAGACCGTCAGTACCCGGGACGATAGGCACACCTGCGTTCTTCATCGTCTCGCGTGCGACATTCTTGTCTCCCATCTTGATAATAGCTTGTGGTTCAGGCCCGATGAACGTAATATTGCAAGCAGAGCAAATCTCTGCGAAATCGGCATTCTCCGCTAGAAATCCGTATCCCGGATGAATCGCGTCAACGCCTGCTTTCGTCGCGACGCTCATCAAATTCGTCATGTTCAGGTAACTGTCTTTTGAAGCAGTCGGTCCAATACAATACGCTTCATCAGCCATACGTACATGCAGCGCTTCCTTATCTGCTGAAGAATAAACAGCGACCGTTTGTATTCCTAACTCATGACAGGCACGGATGACACGAACAGCAATCTCTCCACGGTTAGCAATGAGTATTTTTTTAAACATGGAAGCCCTCCTTTATTCCGGCTTCACAAGGAAGAGAGGTTGTCCATACTCTACAAGTTGGCCGTCTTCCACCAACACTTTAACGATCTCGCCGGATACTTCTGCTTCAATTTCATTGAACAGCTTCATCGCTTCTACAATGCATACGACACTATCGTTTTTGACTTTGTCTCCTACTTTTACATATGCAGCTGCTCCCGGCTCGGATGATTGATAGAAGGTACCCACCATCGGAGAGGTAATCTTATGCAGGCCAGCCTCTTCTACTTCTTCCGTAGCAACTGGAGTTGCTTGCGGCGCTGCAGCCTGGATTGGTGCCGGTGCAACTTCTTTCGGCGCCGCCACAGGTTCAGGTGTCGGTGTCGGCACAGCTTGCGGCGCTGGTGCAGGCATTGCCGTTACTTGGGAAACGCTTGCAACAGTTCCTTTCTTAATGCTGATTTTTGTGCCCTCTTCTTCGATTTTGAACTCGGTAATAGCGGACTGATCAACCAATTTAATAATTTCTCTAATCTCATGGATCTTAAGCATGCTTTGTCCACTCCTAACTTTTTGTATGGTCTATGTAATAAAGTATCACCACACATTATAGCATAAAGTCATGTTTTTGGTACTAATTATGTACTGAATTATTTATCAATTCGCACTGCCTTTTCCCATATTAAACCCCTGAAATCACGGTGCATAGAAACGGTAAAACAAGAAAAATTCGCGAGTGCCTCCGTTGCTCTTGTGCAGCTCCGCTGCGCAAGCAATGTTTGGCATACACCCCGCGAATTTTTCAAGTAATACGCTCAGAAGAAACGGGCCACTGTTCATGGCCCGGGCACGAATCCCTTTCGCTTCTTCTCCTTACTTCCGTATCTCTTAGTGCAGTGCACACACTGACCATCCAGACAATCTATGGTTTGTAGCTGACTACGATATTTTTGCCCGGCACCTTCATGTGCTGGTTAACTACGCCGATAATCTCGACCACTTTATCTCGTTTTAACGTTTCCGCCTGCACAACCACCCGGACCATATCATCTTTGGCAATAACGACAACATCCTTATAGTTGCCAAGCGATTTCACCAGTTCTTCCACCTGTGTCTGATTATCCTTGAGCGCTGATAACTCCTCTATTTTTTTCCTTGCTTCGGCAATGGCTGCTGGCTTGGCATCACTGTTGGACATTACTTCCATAAACTGCCCTATTTCCTGCTCCTGCTGTGCATCACGCTGCATTTTGTATCCCATGAAGTAATCATCTGTCGGGGTTGTTACCGGCATACCTTCAGGCTGCGGGGTCACCTGTTTCGTCTCTACGCTTATTCCTTTATTATCTGCAGGTGCCGGCGGTATGCCAGCCGCTTCATTCGTGCTTTTGCTTGTCACAGGCACTTGCTCTGATGGACCTTGCACCAGATAATACGCCGACAGTACGACCAGTACGGCAAGCATGGACAACAACCAAACCGTTTGTTTTTTTAACACCATACGTACTCAGCCTCCTTAAGCTTTTTTAGGCAGAATTGAAATTTTATAGGAAGGAACGGCAAGCACTTTTTGTACCGCCTCCAAAATCCATGCTTTTACTTGTAAGTTACTTGCACCGGTCGCCACCACAACAACCCCGCGCACCTTCGGCTTGACGGTTTTCATTACAACCGGACGCTCGCCTCCGTCGCCTTTTGTAATAACGACCTGTTCCTGGGTCGATTCGTTGACAATATCACGTGTGGCCCCTTTGTCGCCTTCTTTTGTCGATTGTGTTTGATGATTCGTGTTTTTTTCGACCACAATTTCTTCCGTAGATTCAAGATTGACCATGACCGACACATCCCCTACTCCGGTAATGGTTTGCAGTACTTCTCTAAGCTTCTTCTCGTACATTTGTTCATACTCTTCCATGGTGTATGATTCTTGCTTTTTTTGGGCAAACACCGCTTGTTCACCCTCCGCTGCCGGGGGGGAAGGAGAACTCGGAGTCCCCTTATCGAAAGTGTAAAAGGAGCCCATCAGCATGAGCCCGATGCCAAGCGCACCGGCTACCATCAACCACTGCATCTTTCCTAGCTTCTTTGTTCCGTCTTGAGTATCTTTTTCTTTCTTGGTCATCGATTATCCCTCCTCTCCGGCGTCAGACCATGTAATACGCACGGCGTCACCTGGCACATTCCATGCTGCTGAAATCCCGGCCTCGATCGCTTCTTCGGTACGTTTTTGTTCAGCCACTACTGCGACCGACTGTTCTTTTTCAGCGGGCGGGTGGACGCCTTCATTCCGGCTATCCAGAGAAATCTCTACTTTGACCGGCTTTACCGGTTCCACAGAAACGCCCTGTTCGCTTTGCTTTCCACCCTTCTCTTGCGCTTTTCCAGGTGCCAACACAACAGAGATGCGTTCGATCGGCTGTCCCGTTTTCTGTCCTTCCGAGTTAACCTGGACATGTACCTGTTGGACACGAACACCATGCTGAGTTTCAACTTGTTTTTTTACCAATCCGCTTATTTGCTCCTCTACATAACGGTTGGTTTCCTGATCGTTCTGAGCCGCAAGTTTCTTGGCCAATGCATCCACACTTGTAAAATCGGGGTTCTGTGTTTGCCCGGCCCCCTTCTCTATGGCGAATGAAAGTTGAGCGAACGGGATGTCTTTGCGGAACAAATCCAACAAAGGTGACACCAAAGCTAGCAAAATCAGAAGCCCCATAACTAGCTTGACGTATTTACTGTACGTATTGCTTGGTAAAAGCAAGTCCAGAAACGTAGCCAGCAGTACGAGCAGAATAATTTTCTTCAGCCAGAGAATCAGCATGGCCATCATATCGCCACCCCCTTATCTCATCATGACCGAAACGTTGGCAGCTGAGATGACGATGGTGATGGCCAGGAAGAACATCAGGCTCACCGTAGCCAACGCGGCGAAAATGAACAGCAGATTTTTGCCGATGATGCCAAGACAGGAGAGAATAGGGCTATTGCCAAGCGGCTGCATTACGGCAGAAGAAAGATTGTAAACAAATGCTAGAATTAAAATCTTCAGTGCCGGAAATGCGACTAATAGGAGCAGCACCAATACACCAGCCATGCCAACCACATTCTTGACGAGCAGTGACGCCCCGACCACCGTCTCGGCCGCATCCGCAAATACCCGACCAACCACCGGAATGAAGTTACCCGCGATGTACTTGGCGGTACGAAGAGCAACCCCGTCTGCCACCGCGGCCGTAGCTCCTTGAAGCGAGAGCACAGCAAGAAAGATTGTCAGAAAGCTTCCCATCAGCCCAAGGCTTATCGTCCGCAACAGCTGCGCCAGCCGAGTCAGTTGGTACTTCACGGAGAACGAGCTGACGATGCTAAGCACGGTAGATAGAAATAGAAGCGGGAATACGATTGTGGAAATAAGCGTGCCACTTGTATTGACTAAAAACACAACCATCGGATGGAACAGAGCAGCTGATGTAATTCCACCTGTTGATGCCAGGAGCGCCAGAACGAGCGGCATCAGCGCAAGCATAAAGTTCACCATATCCTGAATAGCTCCCTGAGCAAAATCAATTGCCACCCGAAAACTATTTACCGCCAGAATTATAAGCACAAGATACGAAATCGCGTATGCAACAGTACTAACAGAGTTTTTTTCGAAAGCTGTTTGTAGCGTCTCTAGTACCATGGCAAATACGGTAATAATGAGGATAGCACCCAGCAACTTACCATTAATGAGCAGTTCATGAAAAAGAAAAGATCCAAGTCCCTGTACTACACCGGAAAAACTGAATGCCTTTTCCCCTGTTACCATCTCGAACAGGCTTTTCCCCTCACTCTCCGGCAAGTACCCTCCATATTTGTCCAGCACCTTCTGCCAAAACGCTTCAATATCCTTCGTATCAAGCCTCTCCAGCTGACCCTGCACAATTGCGTCTTGGGGTGTGGAAGCAGGCGTTCCTGATTCGGCGGCGCTGACAGGGCGCCATATAAACAACAGGACAAGCAGCAGTCCCATATAAAGCGACAGGCGCAACCATTTCTGCATCATATTTTCACAACCTTTTTATGAAGGGAGTAGCTGTATAATCGTTTCGACAATAACAGAGAGAATGGGAATTGCCAGCACCATAATAAGAATTTTGCCTGCCAACTCGATTTTGGATGCAATCGCCCCCTGCCCTGCATCCCGTGTGACCTGCGCGCCGAACTCGGCAATATAAGCAATACCGATGATTTTAAGGATTGTATCCAGATAAACAATGTTAACATTCGCCTGCATGGCAATACCCTCAAGCACCCGGATGACATCAGAAATCTTTCCGATTAGAAATAGGAAGATGATAACTCCTGTAACCGTCGCCAGAACAAAGGCAAACATCGGCTTCTGCTCTTTTACGACCAGGCTAAGAACGGTGGCCACAATTCCCAACCCTACAATCTGAATAATATCCATTTTGGCGCTCCCTATTGGAACAGGAAAACCCGTTTGATTTCCTGAAACAGGTCATTGATGAACGATGCCACCATAAACAACACAACGATGAATCCGATTAGCGTTACCCATTGCGCCCAATCATCCTTGCCTGATTGCTTAAGCACGGTATGAATCATGGCGACAATGATGCCGATGCCCGCAATCTGAAAAATCGCGTTCACGTCATACCCCATGTCCTCCACCTCTCAATAAAGTAAGATAACGAGCAAAATTCCGCTTAACACCCCCAGGCTGCGGCACATCTTCTCGTAACGTTGCTGGTTGTCCCGGGCAGAGGCTTCTTCATGTTCAAGATTTGCACAGGCGAGCCGGATATGTTTTCTCTGATCTTCTCTGTCGCTTTGTCCGAGAACGGAGCCAAGCTGGAGCACAATCTCTTTCTCTGGACCTTTCAGTGCAGTTTTAGGCCAAACTTGCTGTACAGCACTATGCCAGCATTCACTGACCGGCCATTCCGGCTCTTGGGCAAGCATTTCCGCCGTCCGACTGAACAGAAATGCCCCCGATCCCGTGAGTCTGCGGGAAATCGAAGCAAGAGCTTCAGGAAGCGGCCGGGACCCGTAAATAATTTCCGTCTCCAGTAGTGTGAAACCGGTGCGTAACTGACGGATTTGGAGCGGACGATGTGCAAGATATCCCCCTAGTTGCATTCCGCTAAGCGTACCTGCAAGAATGATAAGCGAGGCGCCTAGTAGCTTCAGCATCGCTTTTACCTCCTGCATTCGGCAAAATGTTCGTCATACACTCCCGCTATCGCCCCAACCCTTGGTTTACGAGAAAGGACGAGATAACACTGAAAGACGCCGGTCTGCAGAACCCGTGACAATGTAGGTCTACGCATGATGTCTTTCAGACTGCGTCCATGCACGCTGGCGATGACCGTGATACCTGCATGAATCGCTTCCTCTAAGGCGTAGCCATCCTCTGCTCTCCCGATTTCATCTGTAATAAGGACATCAGGAGACATGGAACGGATCATCATCATCATACCCTCCGCCTTCGGACAAGCATCCAGTACGTCTGTACGGGGTCCTACGTCTTTCTGGGGAATACCTCCTACACATCCCGCGATTTCCGAGCGCTCATCGACGATGGAAACTTTGCGAGCAAATACTTCTTCCGTTCCTTCGCTAATCTGACGTGCCAAATCGCGTAGCAAGGTTGTCTTTCCACACTGAGGCGGTGAAATAATCAGCGTATTCTTAAGCTGTCTTCCTTCCACCAGCAGCGGCAGCACCTTATCAGCTGCTCCCTTCCGTTCACGGGCTATCCGAATATTGAAGCTTGTGACATCACGAATCAGCTTAACCCGCCCGTCTTCGAGCACTACTTTGCCGGAAATGCCTACCCGGTGCCCTCCCTGGATCGTAATATAGCCCCGCCGCATTTCTTCCTCCATCATGTAAAGCGAATGGTGACTTAAACGACTCAACAGTTGAATGCCTTCTTCCTTCGTAAACATTAACGCGGCTCCCGCCTGCTCCGTTCCTTCCCCTTTTTCGCTTACAAATCGGGAAGCCCCGCCTCCTACATACTCGATGGGGCGCGCCACGCGCAGCCGGATTTCTTCAATTCGTTCCAGCTCATGCGGCGGCAAGCGTTTCAGCTTAGCACGCAGGCTGTCGGGCAACATATGAAGAATGTCTTCCATTATCTGACTCTCCCCTTTGTCCCACTGTACTTATCACATTCATATGGGGAGCCTGGCCACTTTATGCCTATGTTGCCATAAGGAAGATAAAGCAAAATATTAGATTGGAAAGGAGGAGCCTGAAACGGATTAGGAATACGCTATTTAGGGGAAGCTACATGCAGTAATCATGTTCTCCTCATGACGCAGAATATTCGGCGTAAAACGAAGAGAGTGACCTACACAGTTTGCCGATACAAAATCAAGGAAGGGGGGCGCCTATATGCCACACTTGAACATACAAAACACGCCCTTATACTACGAAGAGCAAGGGCGCGGCTTCCCACTCGTATTCATTCACGGCATGGGGCTTTCACATGTGAGCTGGCACGGGCAAATTAAGCATTTCTCAAAAAACTTCCGTGTAATTACTTACGATATGCGTGGTCACGGACGCAGCGGCGTCTCGCTCGCCCAAAAACCAGCCGATTATCTTGTAACATTAAGTCGCGATCTTAAGCAATTGCTCGATTTTCTTAAGATCAAAAAAGCACATTTCATTGCCTATTCCACTGGTACACTTGTCCTGCTGCAATTCTTGCGTGAATACCGGGAGATATGCGAACGCGCTGTGCTTACAGGTGCCTTCCCCCGTCTTAGCAATCCGTACATGTATGCGAAAATAGGCATGTCATACGCATTAACACTGATGAACGCTTCCGGCTATGAAGCAAGGGGCGTAGCCCTATCCAATGGATCCACCGAACAAGAAATTGGTCTTTTTATGAATGAAGCACGAAAAGTACGCCGCTCGGAAGCTCTTTTGCTACTACGCTCACTGTTTTCCTGTGATTTAACAAAGTTTCTACACGAGTTGAATGTCCCGATTCTGCTGCTGTATGGCGGAAATGAACGATACATGATGAAGTATCGTCATATACTGCTCACATCACTACCACGGGCAGAAGTATGTCTCGTACCTAAAACGTCCCATGCCTGTCCAACAAAAGCATCCTATACATTTAATATGCTAGTAGAAGATTTTTTAACGGCGAGGTGAATGATATGCAAAAGCCTCAGGGACGCGTATTATTCGCATTAAGTCTCGTACCGCTCATTATGGTTTTAGGAAATTCCATGATTATCCCGGTACTTCCGACTATTGCACACGAATACAATTTGAGTGCGTTTCAATCAGGATTGTTGATTACTCTATTCTCCATCCCGGCTGGTATCATTATCCCACTGGCCGGCTTTCTATCCGATCGGATCGGGCGGAAAAAAATCATTCTTCCGGCACTCCTAATGTATGGAGCAGGCGGGCTGGTTGCGGGAGGCGCGGCGCTGTTTTCTGCTCAGCCTTATGTGTGGATCGTTGTCGGCCGGGTAATTCAGGGCATCGGTGCGGCTGGTACAGCACCGATTGCGATGGCACTTATTGGAGACTTGTATCCACCCGAACACCGGGGACATGCACTCGGCGTTATCGAATCCACTAATGCGCTCGGCAAAGTACTAAGCCCGATTCTCGGTTCACTGCTTGCACTAATCGCATGGTATACGCTGTTTTTTGCATTTCCGCTGTTCATCATACCGGCCATCTGGATGATCATGCGCTGGGTAGAAGAGAAAGAAACCGCTGCTCCACCGTCGTTTACAAAATACAAACATGATACAATTTTCGTTTTCCACAAACAGGGTCGATGGCTTGTCATCTGTTTTTTGCTCGGAGCGGTCCAGATGTTCTTTCTGTTCGGAATGCTCTTCTATCTTGCTGAAACGCTGGATAATTACACATCCCTGTCTGGAATTGTACGTGGCTTCCTTCTGGCACTGCCCCTGCTTTCGCTGACATTGATGTCCGTATGGACGGGAAAACATATCGAACACCAAGTGGAGCGTATTAAGATGTTTCTTATCACCGGAACGTTAATTACGGGAGGCCTCTGCACCATTCTGCCCTTCGTCCGCGGTCCGGCAACCGTAATCGCCTTGCTGTTCGCCGGGGGTATTGGAGGTGGTCTCGTGCTGCCGTGCTTGAATACGCTTATTACATCCGCTGTCGGCAAAGCCGAGAGGGGAATCGTTACCTCCCTGTACAACAGCATCCGATTTTTCGGTATCGCTGCAGGACCGGCGGTATTCGGTGCACTGCTTGACCGTCCTCTTCCGCTATTCTGGGGAACATCTGCAGCATGCCTACTACTCGTCTTACTAACGATCCGTTTCATTCACAAACCAGGACAGTTAAAAAGCAAGCATGGACATTTCCGACTGTTCCTGCGATCACTTTCCAACATACCTAAAGACCCAGGATGAAAGTTTTGTTACAACCGTAAATTTCGTTGGATTTTTCCTCCTTTTCCTCCCATAATGAAGAAAAGGGGGAAACTATTCTTATGCCATCAATTCAAAACGTAAAAGAGTGGACGCCGATTATACAATCGCTTATACGCACTAAGCAGTCTGCCATCGTGGTTGGGGATGCGAACGGCAATGTGCTGTCAAGCACAGGCTCGATCCGCTTTCTAAGTCCCGGAGATGTTATACGACGCGAAAGTCCAATATATCGTGTAATCGAGACACGCCGTCCGGCAGAATACAACGTACCACAGGACGTATACGGCATGCCGCTTCGCGTTCAGGCGTTCCCGCTCGACGATGGCGTACTAGCCATTACGGCCGATACATCCACACAGAATACACTGAAAACGTCCATTCACGAAGTATACTCTGTGACAGGGCAAATCGACGCGTCTATAACCGATTTAAGTGATATGTCGGAACAAATGGTCAGCAACTTCAATGAGATCGAAGACGAAATTACTCAGATGAATGCAAACTTCGCCTCCATTATGGAGATGAATAAGCTTATCTCTTATGTAGCCGATCAGACAAACTTACTATCGTTGAATGCGGCAATTGAATCTGCACGTCTTGGAGATGAAGGGCGGGCATTCGGGGTAGTAGCCCAGGAGATGAGGAAACTCGCTAATCAAACGAACGACTCTGCAGGTCAAATTCTGACCCAGATTAAATACATTCAAAGCGAGATGGATAAAATCAAGCACAAAATTGAGGAAAACAACATAGCTAATGCCAAGCACGAATCATCAGTTACCGAAATCGCTCAAGCGATCCAGCAGATGGCATCCTCTATGGATAAAATCAATACATTCGCGCAAGAAAATTTCTAGTATATGCACACCAAAAAAGCGACCTATGACAAGGTCGCTTTTTTTATGCTGGAAATCTATTATGCGCGAGATACGTATGCTTCGTTGCGCGTATCGATAACCAGTTTGTCGCCTTCATTAATGAAGAATGGCACTTGCACAACAAGTCCAGTTTCCAACTTCGCTGGCTTCGTACCGCCGGAAGCCGTATCGCCTTTAATTCCCGGTTCTGTTTCCGTAACGGTGAGTTCTACCGAGTTCGGTACTTGTACACCGAGGATTTCGCCTTCGAACATTACGATACTCACATTCATGTTCTCCAGGAGGAATTTCAGTTCATGCTCGATTTGGCTGGTCGGCAATGTAATTTGATCATATGTTTGCGTATCCATAAACACGTGCTCATCGCCGGACGCATATAGATATTGCATTTCCTTCGTCTCGATTCTTGCTTTCGATACTTTCTCCCCAGCGCGGAACGTCGTTTCCTTAATGGAACCGTTGCGCAGGTTGCGCAGCTTAGTACGCACGAAAGCAGCGCCTTTTCCCGGCTTTACGTGCTGAAATTCAATAACAGAATAGATAGCTCCGTCATACTCGATCGTAGTGCCCGGGCGCAAGTCGTTTACTGAAATCATGGATAAACCTCCTACAAACCAGTTATTTCTTGTCTTCTAACTTTCAAATTATAACACAAAAATAATATTAAATTACAAGCAATTCCTTTGGCGAACTGGTCAAAGTCTCGCATCCTTCTTCCGTAATTAGTACATCGTCCTCAATCCGGACACCCCCGATGCCCTCGAGGTAAATACCCGGTTCCACCGTTACAACCATACCTGACACTAGCTTCTGTTCACCACGTACTGATAGCGTCGGTCCCTCATGCACTTCTAATCCGATGCCATGTCCTGTGCTATGACCGTAGTTAGGACCGTATCCAGCATCAGCGATTATGTCACGGGTCAGCGCATCGGCTTCTTTTCCTGTCATGCCTGCCTTAATATGCTGTACTCCGTTCAATTGCGCCCGCAAGACCACCTCATAGATTTCACGCATCTTCTCTCCAGGTTCACCGACCGCAATTGTGCGGGTAATATCGGAACAATATCCTTTGTAATATGCCCCGAAATCAAGCGTTACCATATCACCTGTCTCAATCATCTTGTCGGAAGCGACACCGTGCGGCAGTGCGGAGCGTACCCCAGATGCAACAATCGTATCGAAGGAGGAACTGGTCGCACCAAGCGAACGCATATAAAACTCCAGCTCGTTTGCCACTGCAAGCTCTGTCACGCCCGGTTTTATATAAGTCAGAATATGGCTGAACGCCTTATCAGCGATGGCAGTCGCTTCTTTGATAATCTGTACTTCGTCCGCGTTTTTTATAAGTCTCGATGCTTCTACCGCACCTGCTACCGGTACCAGTTCAATACTGTCGGCAAGCTCTGCAAGGCGCTGGTACAACGCATACGTGATATGATTCTTCTCGAATCCAAGACGCTTTACCCCATGCCCTTTTGCCCGTTCAACGGCCATCTCCAGCATATCTGCCTGATGCTGCACGATTTCGAACCATGGAGCCTGACGTGTTGCCTGTTCAATATACCGGAAATCCGTAATCAAATCCGCCGCGTCTTCCATTAACAGACAACAACCGGAAGAACCGGTAAATCCGGATACGTATCGCCGATTGTATCCATTCGTAATGAGAAGTCCGTCAACCTCTTCTTTTTTCATCCAATCGCGAATCTTTCGCAGCTTCGTTTCCATCCTTCATCATCTCCGCCTTATAGTTTCAAATCCTCTTTCCTTACCGAATATCGTTGTGTTGCCACAGACACGCGCCTCCCCATATTCTTTGAGAAGCTCCGCCTTTGTATATTATGGAAGTTTTACTGTATATAATCTTATTGCTTTGCATAGTGCAATTTCAAGTTATATAAATTGCATCTGAATATTTTAACATAGGCAGCGATTTGAGGTAGAAAAATACAAATAAGGGATAATTCGGACTAGATCTGTGCACCGGCCGAAAAAAGAAAAAGACCATCATATGGTCTATCCTAAAAGTCATATTATGTTAGACTTGTTCTATTTTAGCTTCTAAATTAATAAAGTCTCTCTACAAAAAAAGCACCTCCTTGCTTGCAAAAAGCTGGAGATGCTCTTCTAAGCCGGTCAGGGCCGACTATGTAAATAGGATGCAGTTATTCTTATTTTTGCTCTGATAAGTAGGTCGCTACGGCTTCCAACTCTTTTTCGTTTGAAATAAGACCTCCTGGCATTCCTGGAGCACGACCATCTTTAACGACCTTAGCAATTTCATCCTTCGATAGACGGGAGCCTACATCAGTTAGCCCTGGACCGACACCGCCCTTCAGCTCTTGTCCGTGACAGGACATGCATTTACCTTGCATGATTTTCATCGCATCATCGCCGCCTGCGCTTGTCGTTGCGGATTGGCTTTGATTCTGTTCAGCTGGAGCGTTTGAAGGCTTATCCCCACCGCCACAGGCGGCCAATCCAACCGCCAGCGTTAGCAACAAACCTGCAGTTGTCAACTTTTTCATAAATTTCACCTCCCCTTCCAATCATTGTACTCACCCCTTACCCGCATTTTCAATATGAAACACGCGTTACTTATCACATATTTTTGAACCTTTTCCTCTTCGCACAAATGTCGAAATACGGAATGTAATTTATATAGAAACCACCGAATAAATGGGATACAATAAGGTGTAAGGAAGGTGTTTAACTTGTCAAATCAACCAAGACCTGCCTACGGCGGCCAGGCCGTCGTCGAAGGCGTAATGTTCGGTGGAAAACACTATACTGTGACTGCTATCCGTCGCAAAGACGATACAATTGAATATTATGAAGAACAAAAGGAAGAAATTCCCTGGGTAAAGAAACTCCAGAAAATCCCTTTCCTAAGGGGAATCGTAGGCTTAATTTCGTCAAGCGCCAACGGTTCCAAACACCTTAATTTTTCGACGGAGCGCTACGATTCCGAGCCGGGTGAAAAGAATAAAGAAAGTTCTGCACCCTCTAAGCTGACAATGATTCTCGGCGTGGCGGTTATCGGTGTTCTATCGTTCTTATTCGGCAAATTAATCTTCACCGTGGTTCCGGCTATTCTTGCGGATGTGCTATTCCAGCGGGTTACCAACAATATTGTCCAGAATTTGATCGAGGGCGGTATCAAAATTATCCTGCTGCTCGTATATATTCTGGCTATCGCACGAACCCCGATGATTAAAAGGCTTTTCCAATATCATGGAGCCGAGCATAAAGTGATTAATGCGTATGAAGCTGGGGTAGAATTAACAGTAAAGAGAGTTCAACAATTCTCCACGTTGCACTACCGGTGCGGCAGCAGCTTCATCGTATTTACAGTCCTTGTCGGCGTGGTTATTTATTCGTTCTTTCACTACGACTCCCTCTGGGAAAGAATTTATCAGCGCATCCTACTCCTGCCTGTTGTTATCGGTGTTTCCTATGAGACACTACAGGCCACTAACAAACTGCGTGATGTTCCTTTTTTACGCATTCTCGGGTATCCGGGCTTGTGGCTGCAGAAAATAACTACTCGCGAACCGGATGATAAACAGGTGGAAGTAGCTATTGCTTCTTTTCTCCGCATGCGAGAGCTGGATGAAGCGAAACATAACGCTCCCACGACGACAATTTCAATTAGCTAACCTTCTTAATATTGGTAAACTCCAAACGAAATGAGGTGTTAGGGTGTCGCGTAAGTCTCAGGTTTTCACAGTTGTGGTGCTTGCCCTTGTCGGAGTCGGATTTGCCACTCAGCTTTACAAAGACGCTTGGGGGTTGCTTAAGTCTATTCTTATTTTCGGTGCCATCGCGGCCGTGCTGTATTTTCTGGTGAATAAGTTGCTTCTTTCCCGAGGTGCTGGAATGTCCTCCAGCCCAGTAGATAAAGGGTATCAAAAAGCGTTGCGCCAGCAAAAACAGCGCAACAAGCTTAAAAAGCAGCAAGTTCAGCCATCGAAGCCATTCGCTTCGGCCTCTCCTTCGAGGCTGAAAAAGATGAACCGCTTGAAACCGTCCCTGCGCCGCGATAATCCATTCCGGGTTATTGAAGGCAAAAAAAACAAACCAAATAAAACGACAAAAACCTCTTGATCTGTATCAAGAGGTTTTTCTTTTGAGACGTAACAAAGGCATACGGCCCATGAATTGCTTAGCGGCCATTACACCGGATTCGTACAACCATTCCCGTTCTGTGTCAGTAATGTCAAACTTAGCGGCTGGAATCCCTTCCGTCGGAATAAAAACCGTGCGCGCCGCATGCTGTTTTTCCACATAGCGCTGGTCATGTGCCTGCATCATCGTTTTCAACATCGCATTCATATATTCCGGCAACGTGTGAATTTGATACGGTTTCGTTTCGTAGCTGGCTGAAAGACGAAATCCAATGGTTGGATAATACAATTCGTTATCGTCTTCAAATAACCAAAGCGGAAATCGGCTCAGAATTCCCCCGTCTACGATGTAGACCGGCATCCCTTCCCTCTGAACGATAACCGGCTCAAAATAAAAGGGTAGGCTGGCACTCATGCGCACGGCCAACGCTACCGATAACGAACGCGGGCAAAGTCCGATTCGCTCAGCATCATCCGGTAGAACAAGCAGTCTCCCATCCGTAATATCAGAAGCAATAACTTTTAATGTATCGGGTGGCAAGTCGCCGAAAACGTGGATGTTTTTAGCAGCAAGATGGATATCCATCCAATTATATAAATAATCCGCAGAATAAATGCCCTTCTTCATCCAAAGATTAAGCCACGGTCCGATTCCCGGAATTCGCGCCAGCCCCTGTTTCTTCTGTAATGCCATGTAGTCGAATCCTTTCATCAACTCGTTTAGCTCACCGGCATGATATCCTGCTGCCACGAGGCTTGCGATAATAGCTCCGGCTGATGTGCCAGCGACACGGTGCCAGCTAAATCCGCGCTGTTCAAATTCCGTAATGGCTCCGACAAAAGCGATCCCTTTGACTCCTCCTCCTTCAAATACCGCATTGATTCTCTTCATCCTTTTCTCCCCCTTCTGATTTTTCTTTGTAAATGTACTCAGAAAGCAGGCATTTAAGAAGTAAGAAAAACGCGCGGGTGCCTTCGCTCGTTCTTTTTCCCAAAAAAAGATTCAAATAGTCAAATTTAAAAAAGGTGTGGAGAAATCCAACAGTTCTCCACACCCTTCGTATACGATTTATTCTACAATTTCATCTTCTGCTTCACGCAATTGACGGAGCTCTTCGACACGAGCGGGATTCTCTTGCAGATACTGTACCAAGTACTCAATACATGTAATCGAATCCCAGCTTAAATGGTGTTCGATACCTTCCACATCATCGAAAATAACGTCCTCCGATACACCAATAAGACGCATAAAATCTTCGAGCAATGCATGTCGATCCACCAACCGCTTGCCCATTTTTTTACCTTTGCTCGTCAAGACGAGTCCTCGGTACTTTTCATATATTAAATATTGGCTCTTGTCCAATTTTTGTACCATTTTCGTAACGGAAGAAGGATGAACGTTAAGTGCTTCCGCAATATCGGAAACACGTGCGTATCCTTTTTCTTCAATCAAAGTATAAATTCGTTCCAAATAATCTTCCATACTTGGAGTTGCCATGCCGTTCCCCCATCCTTACGCACTTCTCTTCCCAGCGATGTGCACACTATTCCTTTATGATACCGCACTTTAAAAAAGACATGCAAGATTTTCAAGTAAAATACTCAATTTTGGCATATGGAAAATGATAAACCAACATCTCTTCTATCGTTTCCTGCAGTTCTCTGGCCTGTTCCTTTTTATACACATACTTACCTCGACCATAACGTCCCCATTTATATTGCCGTTCCTCTTCATTCATTTCTAATTTGCTCTTCGGGTATCGCGCTTCGATAACTTTTTTTGCCGTTTTCGTAAAACGGTGTTGAATCAATTCAAATGTAAGGTCTTCTTTCGCCTCATTCGGGAGCATCGCTTCCAGCCGCTCCAGTAAGTCTCGATAACCTTCTTGCCAGCCGTCAAACCGGTATAGCGGCGCGATAATGAATCCAAGTGGGAATCCCGCCTGTGCCACCTTCCCAGCTGCTTCAATCCGATCTAAGAATGGAGATGTCGCCGGTTCAAAGTTTTTGATGACATAATCAGCATTAATGCTGAAACGGAAACGAGTGCGGCCGTTATGCTTTGCGTCAAGCAATGGCTCGACATGCGCATACTTCGTCACGAAGCGCAGACGACCATGCTCTTGCTGTCCCATATATTCGATGCAGCGTTTCAAATTTCCAGTTATGTGTTCGATGCCGACAGGATCGGACGTACAGGCTGCTTCAAAACGGGTAATTTCCGGTTCGCGCTCTTCAATATATCGACCCGCCTGTTCAAGAATCTCATCGATGTTGACATAAACACGAATATACGGCTTGTTACCCATCGTCGTCTGGAGATAGCAATAATGACAGTGCCCCATACAACCCGTAGATAACGGTATCGCATATTCGGCGGATGGCTTAGATGTATCAAACTTCAGTGTTTTGCGCACACCTACAACAAGAGTACGTTTCGCATTGCGGTACTTCTCCAGTTCGGTTTCGCCTGGGATGCCGCGCACTTGGTTGTGAGATGTTGTCATATAAATAGGCGTACCCTTTGCTTTAAATCGCTTCATTAACTCTTTTCCAAGCGGATACGTAAGCGCATCTGGTTCGAAAAACACCTGATCCGGTTCAAATGGCTTAATTCCCAGTATACGCGGCTCCTCTATTGTGGTCGGCATTCGCCTCACCTGCTTTCTTTTCCTTTATTGTGCGCGCAAAGCAGGCAAAACCGCGCAATAAAACCCTGACTTTTTCGTCAGGGCTTTCCAGTATTACCGGAAGTTAATAAATTGTAAATCCAGCGGCAAATCAGCCGCTTTCAGGGTAGATATAACTTGCTGTAGATCATCCCGGCTTTTACCGGTGACACGAACCTGATCATCTTGAATTTGGCTTTTCACCTTTAGTTTCGTATCTTTAATCAACTTATTGATTTTTTTCGCATTGTCCGCGTCGATCCCTTGGGCGATTTTTCCACGCTGTCGAACCGTACCGCCTGATGCTGGCTCCACCTTACCATAGGAAACGCTTTTTAATGAGATGCCACGTTTTATAAGCTTACTATTCAGGACGTCCTTTACCTGCTCAAGCTTGAACTCATCATCTGAGACAATGACCAGTTCTTCTTTCTCCAGCGTGATGCCACTCTTGCTACCTTTGAAATCATAACGGTTTTCAATCTCTTTCAATGCCTGGTTTATTGAGTTCGTTACCTCAGTCAACTCAACCTTAGATACGATATCAAACGAATTCTCCTTACTCATCCTCTTCCTCCTTCCATGCTTCCCCATTCTATACTCTATCGTATCAGATTTCAGCCCGAAAAAGGAGAGTGAACACAGGAAAATCAGCCAAATGGAAATTCCGTTTCAATTTTACGTAGCCATTCTTCAGTACGCCGTACCCATTCATCTGAAGCGGACGCGTCTTTTTCCACCGGACTTGCAAATTGATCCATAACGGCAGTGTATGTACGGTACCTCGCTGTATCGTCCTGGTCATTTTGATAATGATGTACGAGTAAAAAAGGCGTTCCCAGACGAATGATTGCGCCATTCTCACCAAAATTTCCTTGTTCCGGAATACCTGGAATCCGTAAAAAATAGTACTTCCCTTCATCTTCATCCGTACCCATCTTCAAATCAAAAAAACCACCATCAATATCCCAATTTCCACCAATCGCAAAATCGTGTGCATTAAAAAACTCGAATAATTCCTTAAACGTTCCCCTCTGTCCGTCCAATGAAGACTGTATTGCAATCATTGTGTGTCTCCTTCCATTGCTCGTTTCCTTCAGTGTTTGAGCGAAAGAGGAATTTTATGCAAAACACCTCTGCCGAAGCAGAGGTGTAATGTAAAGCTTGTCCTAGTAATAGAGCTGTCCAGAGACACTGACCCCTTTTTTATAAACGTCGATAACCTTTATTTTACGGGGTCCGATCCCAAGCTCGGTTAAATCAAACGAATACCAGAGCTGCGATTGGTAGGACGTCTTAGTAAATGCCTTCACTAGTTCGCCGCGATTATTGTAGAACTCAAAGCGAACGGTTCTCGGCTCATCATTGCGCCCTTGATAGATATAAGGCGATGAAAGTCAGGCATTACGCATAACAAATTTATGGCTAGCGTACCGGACAAAACGACATCTTCTCGGACATCTGCGCCTGTCAATTCATATGTTATAATGATTCCGGTATGGATATATCGTTAAAAATCTTACATATTGACGGTGAATGTTATGGATTGGAAACCGAGCAGACATAGTGATATTCCTATATATCAGCAGATTGTCGATTTTATCGAAAAAAGGATTATTTACGGCGAATATCCTCCCGGAAGTATTCTGCCTTCAGAGCGAACGCTGGCTAAAATGCTCGAAGTAAACCGCGGAACGATTATTACTGCCTACGATGTTCTTCATTCAAAAGGCATGGTTGAGAGAATTAAAGGAAGCGGGACCAAAGTAAGCTCTGATTTCTGGGGCCTGACCAGAAACCGCATTCCGAATTGGAACCTGTATGTTGAGAGCGGCTCGTTCCTGCCTAATCTTCCTATGTATCAGCATATTCAGGACGAAATCCAGGAACGGTCTCTTATCAACTTCGCAAGCGGTGAACTTGCTCCGGATTTAACGCCCTATGCCGACTTTCGTCATATACTTTCACAGAGTGAATTCAACCATTCTCTCGGCTACGATCACTCCCAAGGCAACCTGAGTTTACGGAACACTGTTGCTGACCACTTACAAGAATACAAAAGGATCGATTGTACGAGCCAGTCTATCTTAATTACCTCCGGAGCCCAACAAGCGTTATACTTGATTGTACAATGCCTGTTACATCCGGGTGATTCAGTAGCAATCGAGAACCCTTCTTATGCTTATTCGCTGCCGCTCTTCCGGTCCGCTCGTATTAAGACCCACTTGCTGACCGTAGGAGAGCAGGGTGTGGAGCCTGATGATATTATTGCCTTATACAAAAAACATAAAATAAAAATGATTTTCTTGAACCCTATTTTTCAAAATCCAACTGGAACACTGTTATCACACGAGCGCAGAACGAAAATCTTAGAGTTATCGGCCGAGCTAGGTATTCCAGTCGTCGAAGATGATCCATACAGCCTGATCCCCTTTAGTAAAGAGGCCGACACTGCAACCTTAAAATCGCTTGATAGGAACGGGAATGTTCTTTATATTAGCTCCTTATCTAAATTGGTCGCATCGGGGCTTCGCATAGGCTGGATTGTCGGTCCGCAAAAAGTCATTACCCGCCTGGCAGATGCAAAACAGCAGGTGGATTTCGGCCACAGCATCTTCCCTCAATGGATTGCCACAGAGTTCCTTGGAGCCGATACATTTGCCGGACATCTTAACCATGTGCAACAACGCCTTCTCGAAAAAAGAAACCTACTCATCGCTTCTCTTGAACGACACCTGTCCGACTATGTGACATTTCATGCACCGGAAGGAGGGGTCCATCTATGGTGCAGTCTAAAAAGAGAAGTGAACGAATACAGGTTGCTTGAAGCGGCACTGCGCAACGGTGTTGTATTCGTTCCGGGAAGCTTATTAGGCTCCGAAAAAGGGCACATGCGTCTGACATTCGGCAGAACTGAAACACCGCTGATTGAAGAGGGAGTCCTTAGATTAAAGCAAGCATTTATGATGCTAACATAAGTGGATGGGTAGAAAATATTGTAAGTGGATGAATACAGGGGACACTCATTGTTTTACTATTCTATATAAAAAGAATAGGAAGAGTGATTCACATTGAAGAAGCGTACACTTATGCAATTTTTTATCCTACTGTTGTTTTTTATTGTTCCACTCTTTGATATTTTCCGTATTGATTTTATACACCTTCGCTTCTACGTATTTAGGCAAAGTTTTTCTTTTCATGACGGATATATTTTAATGTTAACGGTTCTTATTCTTGTGTTTACGTTTGTTTCCATTTCTAAGTGGTTCGGACGCAAATTCTGTGGCTGGATGTGCCCGCATAATACGTTTTCCGTCTATATAACAAAATTACTAAAAATAAAGAAATTACATCAAAATAAATGGCTTCGCAGCATGGTAGATATATTACTTTCCTTTATATTTGCTCCTATTATCGGGTTTAGCATGATCGCTTATTTTTACAGTCCACACGATTTATGGAAAGAAATCGTAACATTAAATACAGCAGCATGGTCATTTTGGGCTTATATTATTACCACTGGTGTCTTTTTTATTATGATTCACCGCTTGCGTCACCGCTTTTGCCGCAGCGCTTGTCCATACGGTATTCTCCAATTCGCACTCTCTGACAAACATTCGCAACAGAGCGGGATAAAGAATATGTTTCGTGGTACGGGACTCGTGCTTACCTTACTAATGGCAGCATTCGTATCAGTATTGATATTCTCTATCTCTACAAGCAATAGCTTTACTGTAAGCCTAGGTAAAAAATTACAGGGAGTCGTTACGCAAGATCATATTATTTATACGTATTCTCTACAAATAGAAAATCTATCGACTCAATCGTCCATCTTCAAAATCCGCTACCAAAACCTTCCTTCTCACTGGGAGGTAACCGTACCGGAACAAATTTTAGTAAAACCAAATGCTTCAGCAGAAGAAAACCTGCTATTTCGGATTAATCGAGCAATCCCTGGGGAAAATCGAATGATTACCATCCATGTACGGAGTGAAACCGGGGCCGAAATTCTTCGACAAGTTAGTCTTGTCACGTCGCAAAAACAGTAGCTGTGTAACAGAACTCACAAAAAAAAGCCCAGGCAGAGCCGTAGTACTAGGCAAATAGGCTTTCTTTGTGAGTTCATTTTTTTGTACTGGAGGCATGCTGTAGCTTCTGTTCAGTACGTTTATCTTCGGCTCAAACATTTTCAAAATCAAAGTCTTGTCATTTTAATGCTCCTTATGCTATCCAAATAAAACCCGGCCATTCGACGCGTCGCATACATATGCGGCGGCATCTTACGGCCGGGTTCTTCTATTAAATCAACTTATTTATTGCAGCTTTTAATGTAGTAACGATGAACTCCAAATCTTCATCTGTAGCGGATAGCGGCGGAGACAAAGCAATGACATTATTAAAGCCTGCTACCGTATCGCCATTTTTTCCAATGATTAATCCATTGGCTTTACATTCCGCAATCACCTGCCCGACTCTAGCAGCAGAGGCAGGCTCTTTTGTCGCTTTGTCTTCCACCAGTTCTATTCCTAGTAGAAAACCAAAACTACGTATATCTCCAACATATGGATGGGCTTCGAGTTCTTTCATTTCTTCCAGTAAGCGCTCGCCGAGTATACGTCCGCGTTCAACCAGAGCTTCTTTCTCCATGATTTCCAGGTTTTTAAGTGCAAGCGCGCAGGCGGCGGGGTTACCACCGAACGTATTCACATGGCGGAAATAACCGTACTCTGCCGATTTCTTAAAGGCTTCGTAGATGTCCTTACGAACCGCTGTTGCGGAAAGAGGAAGATAGCCGCTCGTCAGTCCTTTTGCCATCGTTACGATATCTGGTTTTACATTGAAATGCATATGGCCAAATTTCTTGCCTGTACGTCCGAATCCGCAAATGACTTCATCAATAATTAGCAGGACACCATGCTTATTGCAAATCTCCTGCACTTTTTCCATATAAACAGGATGAGGCACGATAATTCCACCGCCCGTAATGGCAGGCTCCATAATAACAGCAGCGACCGTCTCCTTGCCCTCCCATACAATCGTATCTTCAATCGCCTGAGCGCATTGCAGATTGAACTCCTCTACACTTTGGCCAGCTGGACGACGGTAGCTGTCCGGTGGACGAACATGAACAAATCCCGGGGCAAGCGGCTCATACTTGTATTTCCGTACAGCCTGACCTGTTGCGGCAAGAGCTCCCATAGAATTTCCGTGATATGCGCGATAGCGTGAAATGAATTTGTACCGGCTCGGTTCTCCATTTTGTTCATGATACTGCCTTGCGATTTTAAAGGCTGTTTCATTAGCATCTGAACCACTGTTGGAGAAAAAGATCACATACTCCCCTTCGAGCCATTCGTTTAACTTTTCAGCTAATTGAATAGCTGGAAGATGACTTTGTGCAAGCGGGAAATAAGGCATCGTCTTTAGCTGTTCATATGCCGCCTCTGCCAATTCTTCCCGTCCGTATCCAACATTTACGCACCACAGTCCAGCCATTGCATCCAAATAACGCTTCCCGTTAATGTCTGTAATCCATGACCCTTCAGCCTCAACAGCTACCGTAGGAGAAACTTCTTCATTATAAGGCGTGATATGATGCCACACATACTTACGATCTTTCGCTAATACATCCTCCGCTTTGTTTTGCAAAATCATACGATCGCCCCCATGCAAAAGTAATTACCCGCTTTAATAACGTGCCGTCAGCATCTTCTTACGAGTGTAAAACTCTACTCCATCACGCCCGTTGGCATGCAAATCGCCATAAAACGATTTCTTATAACCAGAGAATGGGAAGAAAGCCATCGGAGCTGGAACACCTAGATTAATGCCCAGCATTCCGGCATCAATATCGTCCCGGAACTGGCGTACCGCCTTTGCGCTATCCGTATATAGACATGCGCCGTTAGCAAACTCAGATTGGTTCGTAAGTTCAATGGCTTCATCCAGATCTTTCACACGCACAACAGACAACACAGGTGCGAAAATTTCATCCTTCCAAATCGACATCTCCGTTGTTACATTGTCAAAAATCGTTGGTCCGACAAAATAGCCTTCTCCATTCGCCGCCTGATCCGTTCTTCCATCGCGAACGAGACGTGCTCCTTCTTTTTCGCCGGCTTCAATATATCCGATCGTACGTGCCTTATGAGAATCACGGATAACCGGTCCTAAGAAGACACCTTCATCCAGTCCGTTCCCGATTTTGATTTGTTCTGCTTCCACTGTAAGACGGTGTACAAGCTCATCTGCGATATCACCGACGGCCACGACAACGGCACATGCCATGCAGCGCTCACCTGCCGAACCGAAGGCCGCTCCGATAATGTTTTTGACCGCATTATCCAGATCAGCATCCGGCATCACGATCGAATGGTTCTTTGCTCCGGCAAGGGCCTGAACGCGCTTTCCGTTCGCTGCGGCGGTTTTATATACGTACTCCGCCACCGGCTGTGAACCGACAAACGATACGGCCTTCACATCTTGATTTTCAAGAATACCATTCACGACATCGTGTGCACCGTGCACCACGTTTAGAACACCTTCTGGAAGTCCCGCTTCCGTGAAAAGCTCAGCTAGGCGGTTTGCCAGAAGTGGCGTACGTTCAGATGGCTTCAATACGAACGTATTACCGCAGGCAATCGCCAGCGGGAACATCCAGCATGGTACCATCATCGGGAAATTAAATGGCGTAATACCGCCAACTACACCAATCGGATATCGGTACATGCCTGATTCAACCCCGGTTGCGATGTCAGGAAGCTGCGTTCCCATCATCAAGGTTGGGGCACCAGCTGCAAATTCCACACACTCAATTCCACGCTGTACCTCACCGTATGCTTCTTCGTAGCTTTTACCGTTCTCGATCGTAATGAGACGAGCTAACTCATCCCAATGCTCTACAAGAAGCTGTTGATATTTGAACAAAATTCGAGCACGCCGCGGCACCGCCACTTTCTTCCATGTTTTGTATGCTTCTTTAGCCACTGCCACTGCCCGATCCAACTCTTCCCGAGAAGAAATCGGGACATATGCGATCGTTTCACCTGTCGCCGGATTCGGCACTTCCTCATACCGTTCCGCCGTCGATTCTACCCATACTCCACCTACAAAGTTCTTTACATGTTGTACCTTGTCTTTTGCTAATGTCATGCAAACACCCCTATTAATTAATCTACCTTCTAATATAACAGGTAGCATCGTGTTACTTTAACTATACAAAGCTTTGAAAGCAGTTTCATTAGACAGAATGTCAAAAGATCAGTTATTGTTTTAGACATATTAAACACCCAAAAACTATGTACATATAAACACGCGCTCTGCTGATTACCCATACTTCTCTTAAATTTCCAAGTACATACGTTCTTATTTTGTAGGGATTATGGTATAATTTTCATAATGAAGGATAAGGAGGTGACCACCATCGTTGCACGAAATAAAGGAAAAGAAACGACAAAAACAGTGCGAAAAAAGACCCCTACATTTGTGTTGACACTCCCTCTCCATGTGGAACATTTTCAGGCAAAACAATTGGATGTTCGCTTTGAAATCGCAAGGAAAATCTATAATGCTTGCATTAAAGAACTATACCGCCGTTATCATTTGCTGTGTCAATCCACAGAATACCAGCGGATAATGAAACAGATTCGGGCTACGTACCGCGAAGAAGAAAAAGGACGATATTTAAATCAAAAGAATAGAACGAATCAGGCGGTTTCACTTGAACATGTCCGTCGTCCTTTATGGAAAGAAAAACAGACGCTTCATGAAAAGTACGGCCTCAATGAATACAGCCTTCACGCATTCGTGCAGCCCATGGCGGCACACTTCAAACGGCACATGGATACGTATGCGCAGATGGCTTTATGCAGCCGGGTAAAATACTGCCGCTTGAAACGAATCGTGATTCAGGGGGGCCGTGCGCTATATAGTGCAACTCGTGCTGGAAGGCATACCGCCACGTAAGTTGGATAAGCAGGGACAATTCAAGCATACAATCGGGCAAGGAAAGACCGGTTGTGATATCGGAACACAAACAGCCGCTATCGTTAGTGATACAAAGGTTACCCTTCATCTGCTTGCGCCGCGGGTGCAAAGATTCGAAGAAGAAAAACGTCGGATTCAGCGGCGAATGGACCGCTCCACCCGCGCGATGAACCCGGATCGTTTTCATCCGGACAGAACGGTGAAACAAGGGAAACACACTCCATGGGTACGGTCAAAGTGGTATATGAAAGACTTGTTTCGCTTAAAAGAAATATGCCGGAAACAAACCGCCATCCGCAAGCAAGATCATTGCTCTTGCACAGCCGGCGAAGAAAATAATTGTCGACGAAAAGACAGGAAAAACAAAGCAAAAGAAACGGTTTGGCAAGTCGATTGCGCACCGGGCACCTGCGATGTTTTTAGCGATTGTACGTCAAAAACTGGCGTATCATGAGATTAAATTAAAGGAAAAGCTGAAGTAAACAGGAGCCTCCTCATTTTAATGAGGATAGGTTCAGTCCAGCCAAAAGGCACCTATTGATGTTAAAGGCACAACGGTACTTGTAAAGTGTCTCCGTCTGAATCGATTGCCGTTTGTCTTTATTTTTTTTTCCGCTTTTTTCGTTCGAGGTACAGCCACATACACGTTTTCATTATCTATTTTTTCGATATACCCCTCATGTATCTTACGATCCTTTGTTTTTATTTTTACGTTTTTGCCAATATGGCTTTGAAAAACACTGGACATTCTGTTCATATGCGCCTTTTTAAAGCCCATTTCTTCATCTCCTCTCGTAAAATATAGTCTTGTATATCATACGACTCTCATGTTTCTTTGTTGTGGATATATGCCGGGGCGACTCATTTTTGTATTCATGTCTAGTCATTTGTGCAAACTATCCGCAAGAGTTACCTTTTACAGCAAAGGAGGAATCGTTATAAAACCGGCATGTATCGCCATCATCTTACTATGTACTTTTTTTATTTCTACACCTTCATTGGTTGAAGCCGTACATACAATTCATACTCCTGTAGACATTCTTATCGATGCCGGACACGGAGGCGTGGATGGTGGGGCTGTATCAGGAGACATTCTCGAAAAAAACATTACCCTGCAAGTGGCTCAGCTTCTTTATAAACAATTATCACTGAAAGGATACAGCGTAGTCCTAAACCGAACAGGCGATTATGCCCTAAGCGAAGAAAACCAGTGGCTAAATACGCCGTCACGCCATCAGAAAGATTTGGCGCAACGCAAGCATCTGGCTCAGGAACTGTCTCCAAAAATCATGATAAGTCTTCATGTGAATACATCTTCAAACCCTGCGAATCGTGGACCTCTCGTCCTGTATCAGAAGAACAATCAAAGCTTTATGCTCGCCGATATAATGCAGCATTCCTTAAACAAACTTTATAAAACGACGGAGCTTCCACGACCAGGAAAACGGCTGTATCTACTCAATCATTCAATCTGCCCAACAGTCCTGGTAGAAATCGGCTTTCTCAGCAATCCGACAGATCGAATACGTATGACTACTCCTTCACAGCAAATTAAAATAGCCAGTACGATTAGTTCATCCGTTGACGCATACTTCTTGCTGTTAAATCAAACACCATCCAAAGAAATGGGCCGTAAAGGAAAGGGAAGACTTTGATTGCAAAGTCTTCCCTTTTTGCTTAACGAAAAGGTGCAGTCACGGCACGGCCGATATCAGTAATAAGCGTTCCAACATCCTGGGCCAACGTACGAACAGGATGACCTGAACGCACCTGAGAATCTAGTGTGCTAATTCGTTGGTGAAGAGTCCTATCTGCCGTTACATGAACATTACATCCAGGGACTGCTTTCCTTACAGCGTTTGCTACATCACGTTCAATCATAGCTCTGCTTTTTGTCATATTCGTAACATCGAGTCCAATTACTGCATCCTTATCATTAACAACTGCAGTTGCGCGGGTAACTCCCGGCACATTAGTAGCTGTGTTCACTATGCGATCCGCTAAAGCCTGATTATGAGACACTGTACTGTTAGGCTGTAAGCCTGTATTGGCATTCGGCGTATATGTTCCATACGGTTGCATTCCATTATACTGTGTATTGTATGGATAAAAGCCGTCATAGTTACGCGGCGTAGCGACATTCGGCTGATATTGATTTACTCCGTAATTCTGCGTGCGGTTCGTATTATTAGGTGCCGCTGCCGGATTACAAGCAGCAATGGAGCCTGCCATAATAGCAACAAGCGATATAACAGTACACTTTTTTGTCGCTTTATTCATTTTCTCACCTCCACAATTAGTTTGTGCGAGCCGCTCGTCCTTTACTGGTGGTGATTAAAGGAAAACAGGTCATCGAAAGTAAAAAACCGAACCTATTATGCAATCATGCAATGCATAATAGGTTCGGTTTACTCATTTTTCTGTTATGGCATAGCCAGGGAAACAGGCCAATAATAAAAAGCGAATGTAATTATGATAATAATAAAACCGCTTACCATCAAATACCCTGGATACTTGCGTGTAACAACCATCTCTTCCGCTTCTTCCGGAATAATCGGACGCTGGAGAATGTTCTCCCGAAAAGCTTTTTCCGCATCGGTCACTACCCCGAATTTTGACCCGATAATAAGCGCTAATGAGCTCACGATTACACCGATAATTACGGGATTTAAATATACGGGAAGTTCGATGCCGAATTTTTGTAAGCTTTCTCCACAAATGACGCCTAAAAATCCAACAACGATACTCCAAAAAGCACCTTCCTTCGTTACTTTTTTCGAATATATACTGGAGAATGCCACCGGTCCCCATGAAGCCGCAAATAACGTTGCCGCAAAGTATCCAATCCACATGACAGATGGCGGCTGCCATAGGCCGATTAACAAGATAACAATGCTAATAATAATCATAGAAATACGGCTCGCCCGCAGCAGCTGAGCGTCCGAATACGTTTTATTTCGGGCTTGTTCCATAATATCCCGCGTTACACTGCTGCCGATTAACTGCAGAAAACTAGAACAAGAAGACAACGCTGCCGCCATAATACCACTTACAATGATAACACCCAGCCATGTTGGTACAATATTCATCGCCGCCCAGATGAATACTTTTTCAGAAGGCGCAATATCAGACTTAATGGTAGTAATCGTCGAAATACTAATATGCAGGAAAAGATAAATCGTCAAAATCGATACAGTAGCCCATGCACCGGACCGAATAGCCACATGTTCATTCTTAGCCATCAGGTAGCGACTGCTTTGCCAAGGACTAATGGCAATGACCGCTCCCCATACCAAGCCCATAATAACAGCCCAGAATAATGCCTCCCATGGTGTGCCCATATATGCATTCGATCCTGTAATGCCATGCCAGCTAAGCAGCTCGGGCCGCGCAGGCAAATGGGCCGCTTTCGTAATGGCTTCTGGAAACCCTCCTGCTGCTTTAATAATGAACGGAAAAGCCAAATATGTGGCTACCGAAAACAGGAAAAACATAATTGTATCGTTGACCATAACACCCTTTGCACCGGACAGTATCGTAAAAGAAGAGTATACCGCCCACATGATAAGTAGTGCCACAGCATAAGAAACACCGGAGATTTCAGACAGCAACACGGCCGCTCCCTGTGTTACCGCTACCAAATAAGCGGCAATGCCAAGCACCGTAGTAATCGCAGCTGCCATTCGCACTTTGTTCGATTGAAAACGATTACCAAAGTACTCAGGAACGGTTAACGAACGACTCCTTCGTAAATACCTACCGAACAAGAATACTCCGAATATATATCCACTTGCGTTGAAAATGACAAGAATAAGCAAAAGAATCGGATACCCGTCATATGAAAAGCCTGCCTCTCCCATAAAAGACACGGTGCTCAGAAACGAAGCAACCAACGTTCCTGTAATCATCAGCGTCGAGCCGCTGCGCCCCGACACGTAATACTCCTCTGAACTTTTCACTTTTCTGGACAAGAAAAAACCAATCAAAACATAGACGACAAACGATACGATAATACCGAGAGTAAAAATCAATTATATCCCTACTTTCTCATGGGAATTTTCTTTGCCTTTGTTTTCGCCCTTATTCATGATCTCCTGCCGTGTACTAGTTGTTTGTCGTTCCATCTTCTGAAGAAAAGCCCGCATGAATAATCCCATGACTATTAGTGAACCGCCATACCCAATGCTGAAAAGGAATTCACCCATTTTCTTGCCTCCTTGTTAAATAAAATGGTGTATGCCTTTTCTTATTAAGCAATTCTTGTACCATTTTTTAATTATTCTAATTTTTTTGTTTACTTAATGCATTTTTACAATATGATATCCTCGCCTGTAGTCAGTTGATATTTGTGCAATTTGCGCATAATCGTCGTTTGGTTTACATCTAGCGCTTTAGCGATTTTTCTTGTCGTTTTATACTTGGTAATCGCATAGGAGAGAATTTGTTTTTCTGTTTCTTCCACCGCTTTTTTAATTGGCATAATCCCTGAGACTTTAACCATGGATTGTCCACCTTCTCTAGTAAAATGAAAAGGTAAATCTTCCATTGAGACAACAGGCTTCCTGGAAGTTACCACGAGCTGCTCAATCAGGTTTTCTAGCTCTCTTACATTTCCCGGCCACTCATGTAATTGAAGGATGAGCTTAGAACTTTCATCTAGAGCTACTGATTGTGAATATTTCTCGTTGAACTTATGAAGGAAACGTTCGATTAACAATAGAATATCCTTTTTTCTTTCGCGAAGCGAAGGAATACGAATCGGAACAACATGAAGTCGGTAATACAAGTCCTGCCTGAATGTTTTTTCTTCTATCATCTGTTTTACGTTTTTATTTGTAGCGGAAATAATCCGGATATCTACTTGCTTCTCACGTGTACCGCCCACCTTCTTAAAGACTTTTTCTTGAACTAGGTGCAGAATTTTTACTTGAAGATCCATTGGCATTTCGCCGATCTCATCAAGAAACAATGTACCCCCGTCCGCCAGTTCAACAAGACCGACTTTCCCTTGCCTATTTGCTCCCGTAAATGCTCCGGCTTCATACCCGAACAATTCAGACTCCAATAGATTTGAAGGAATGGCTCCGCAATTAACCTGTACAAAGTTTTTATTTTTTCTCGGACTTAATTCGTGTATGATTTTCGCTAATACTCCTTTCCCTACTCCCGATTCGCCATGTATAAAGATGGATGAGTCCATAGGAGCCACCTTCTCTGCCATCTCAATGACCGATATCATATTTTCCGACTGCGTAATGAGTCGATTGAAAAAAACAGTTTTTTCAGCGTATGGATTCCTGCTCTCCGAATCATGAATAAGCGAATTCGCCCGGACAAGCTTATTTCGCATCTCGACCAACTCAGAAATATCCCGGGCATTGGAGATAATTCGATACAGTTTCCCTTCTTCATCAAAAATAGGTTTTGCTGTAGTAAAGACGGTTTTTCCGTTTGGATATGCTTGTTCAGCAGATTGAACCGTCTTCGTTTTCATCGTTTTTAGTGTAACGGAGTTGACGATAAGCCCTTTTTCCACCAACTCTTTAATATTTTTGTTTACATACGCTTCTGGGGGAAGACCCGTGAATCGCTTGCACGACTCACTCACGAACAATGTATTTCCTTCAGCATCCGTTACATAGATTTCATCATAGTTGGAATGTAAAATTTGCAGCAATTCCTTGTTTTGTTTTCGTGAACTTTCCAACTCTTCGCGCAATGAATGATTCAACTTCAATAAGCTGCTTATCTTTTGCTGATTTTGATAATCCTTTACTTCAAATGATGTATAGCACGTATATTGCTTATTGCCTTCTACAACAAAATAATCGTATTTCTCACTATCTTCTTCACTCAATTCCAATATGGATTCGGTTATATGAAAGCGATAATTCAAATAGTATCCCAGCGGCTTTTCACACCCTCCCCTGGCGATTTTTTTCCAGAAAAGCGGCTCGTCCAATATTCCTATGACTTGCAACGAATCATTCACGACAAGAATAGGGCATGATTTGAGCGTCAACAAACCTTTTACTTCTGCTACATTGCTATCTGAAAATACAGTGAGAGCTTCATTTTTTTGTTCTATATGCATACCGATCACCTCGTTTACATTTTAGAAGCAGTAATGATTCATAAGGCAATAATCATGCCACAATCAATTCACACCTCTTTTCCGCACTTATCCTAAACAATCTATAATACACTAATAAATTGAACACATTTCGCAACATCACGAACACATTTTGCATCAAAAAATTATTGCTGATAAGCTTGAGAAATCAACCTCGACAACCACCTACAATTCCTTATTTTCAAGCATTTATACATATCCTACAACGACTTCTTTCTTTTCATTTGAACCTTTTATGCATCATAAAGTTGCGTTTATTATACAATATACATTTGATTTAACAAAATATTTAGATATATTTACAGAGTACAGCCTTTCTACATCCTGTCTTTATCATGTATCTACCTCTTTTTGCAAAGAATGGCATGGTAGTTGCTTTTAATTAAAAAATGAACAGCCAGGACATTGTTTCAAACATAGGAAGAGGAGTGAAATGATAATGACGCATTTCAAACATTTATTCAAAAAAATTACGATTGGAAATACGGAGTTAAAGAACAGGATTCTAAGTACAGCACATCAAACCAATCATGTGATAAACGGCATTCCTACATCCGACATGACAGCCTATCATGTAGCTCGCGCTAAAGGAGGAGTCGGACTCATCGTACTGGAAGCGGCTGCCGTTCACACATCAGGCATGCTGACCACTCATACCATTGCCGGATACGATGCTAATGTGGTACCTGCTTACTCTGAAATTGCCGAGCAATTGCATCATTATGGAACAAAAGTATTCGCTCAACTATTTCATGGGGGGAGAGAAGTAGTATCAAGCGATTACCGAAACGCAGCATGGGCTCCTTCGGCAGAACCAAGTTTACGGTTCGGTGCCATGCCTAAGCCAATGAGTTTGGAGGAAATCGAGCAGGTTATCGACGGATTTGCCAGGTCAGCCATGTTAGCCAAAGAGGCCGGGCTCGACGGAGTAGAAATCTGTTGCTCCCATGGCTACCTTCCAGCACAGTTCTGGTCTAGTCATACTAATCACCGTACGGATCAATACGGCGGCTCTTTCGAAAATCGTATGCGCTTTATTCTCGAAATTCTAGAACGTGTATGGCAGGCAGTAGGAGAAGATTATACAGTAGGAATCCGAATGAGCTCAGACGAGATGACTATGGACGGTACGACCGTAGCCGATGCCGTGAACATCGTTGAATATCTGGTAGACAAAGTACGCGTTGATTTTATTAATGTTACAGCAGGTGACTCAAGCACATATGCCGGCTCAACCCATATTGCCCCGCCATCCCCTATGAAGCACGCCTATCTCTCTCCACACGGATTTAAGCTTAGGATGGCCGGTGCCGTTCCTGTCTTTATTGGATCACGGATTGTCGATCCTGTAGAAGCGGAACAAATTGTAGCCAGTGGAAAGGCAGATGTAGTGGGAATGACCCGGGCTTTGATTATTGATCCGGAAATGCCAAACAAAGCGATGCGGGAAGAACTTCAATCGATTGATGCTTGCTTGGGCTGTCTGCAAGCCTGTATTGGTCATTATCATAAAGGCCTTACTATCGGGTGCGTGCAAAATCCGGTGACAGGTCGGGAAGCTCAGTTGCTGCCGCTTATCCAACGTCCAAAGACGAAACAGCGTGTACTCGTCGTAGGATCAGGACCTGCCGGGTTGCAGGCTGCACTGACTGCTGATGCGCAGGGACACGAAGTTACCCTTGTCGATCAAAGCGATACAATTGGCGGCTTGTTGCGGACGATGCGACGGGCTCCTATGCGCCAGGAACTAGCGGAAACAATGCTGGATAACTATTCGCGTAAGCTGGCGCAAAGCAACGTAACTCTCCGGTTGGAGCATAAAATCACCCCTGAAAATATATCTGAGCTACAACCTGATGCGATTATATGTGCCGTAGGTTCCAGACCTTATCTTCCGCATACAGAAGGAATGAATGATTCTCGCGTGATAACGGTTGATACTCTTTTTAGCGGTCGTACCATGACGATAGGCCATCGTGTAGTAGTATTTGATTTTGCAGGCGATTGGCCTGGAATAGAAGCCGCTATATTCCTAGCGGAAAAAGGACACAACGTTACGTTGCTATCTGCCAAACTTCATATCGGACAGGAGGTCCATCAATATCTTCGCAATGAGTATTTGAAGAAACTCTATCAGTTGAAGGTGCAGCTTCGTCCTCATTATGATTTTGGCGGCATCCATGATGGCCGTGTGATTATCCGTAATTTGTTTACGTACGATAAGGACGAACTAACAGACTGGGATACCGTCGTCTTATCACTGGGACGTGTTCCTAACATCGAACTGTATGAGCAGGTGAAAGGCTTGGCACCGGTCGTCCGTCAGATTGGAGACTGCCTTGCACCCCGAACTCTCGAAGAGGCAACCTATGAAGGAATGATGTCGGCCCTCAATATTGGCACAGCACTACCTAGAACGCACGTATAGGAGGAAAGGGATACAATGAATATTTTAGTTCTCATCAAACAAACGTTTGATACGGAAGAGAAAATCGTGCTCGAAAATGACGCGGTCAGCGAAGATGGGGTCGAATTCATCATGAATCCGTACGATGAGTACGCAGTGGAAGAAGCGATTACGCTGCGCGACGAGCACGGCGGCGAAGTCACCGTTATTACGGTCGGACCGGAACGTGCCGAGAGCGCGCTGCGGACCGCACTTGCTATGGGTGCAGACAAAGCTGTCATCGTCGATGATGAAGACATCGAGACGGATGAATACAGTATCGCTAA